>ERZ1370068.1485-contig-11383_pt1 | contig 143643 bp, 238 predicted proteins | sample MGYA00561227_ERZ1370068 | MGnify/ENA primary metagenome ERZ1370068 (study PRJEB38410, sample SAMEA6850437) | metagenome | study: Metagenomic assessment of the ecological functions of the soil: analysis of the soil microbiota associated with the...
TTGTACTTCGATTTCAGTTACGTATTGCTCCTCGGGTGTATTCAACGAGCCCGCGAGGTTGTCCGCCGTCAATCAAAGGCACGTGCAGCACGTTGAGCGTGTCACCCCACGGGTCGGCCGTCCTGAGTTCCCATCATCCGGCGATCCCACGCCTGCACGGCCGTTTCGACGTCCGTTGTAATCGTGTTTGATTTTGCGAAAACCGAGAGGTGGCGAGGGCCGAATGCTGTAGACTGTAATCAGGTCCTCAACGTCGGAAGACTCGGCGCCATCGTAGGCGCGTCCGCGGATTGCGGACGAGTCGGTCATCGCGAAGTGACCATGATTGACGGACAAGTACGTGAGCGATTCGGTCTAGAACCACGTGCGGCCAGGCGCGAGAGACCGAAGAGAGGTTGTGCTAGATGTGGTGGTTCGTTGGTTTGCCACTAAGCAGTTGGCTTTTGCCGGGTTGCTGACATTCTCGGCGCCGAACATCGCTACGCTCGCGATAATGGTGGTCATTCTCGCGGGAACGAGCCTGGCCGCGCGTCGCATGCTGAGCTACTAGCGATCGTCCTTGCGGACTGCGCGTGGGCGGGAGTCCGTCACGTTGACCTTGCGGCCATCTTCGGCTGAGACATAGGCGATCTAGATCGCGCGGGATTGCATCAGGCCCCTAATTGGACGTCCGCCTGCGGCGGGCAGCCTTCCGCGACGCACGCTGGGAAATCCTGCGGCGCGTGACGCGGGCCGGCCTGCGCCCACTCCTCGTCCGCCGGGGTCAGGCCCGGCGCGGTCTCCAGCCTCCGGGGGCCAAGGTACTCGAACGCGAACACCGAACTGTCGGAGCATGGGTTTCACGAGCCGCGTGTTGCGACGAGGTTGCAGAAGACATCACGTTGGACAGCAGGATTTGAGCAGGCTCTGTATGCCGCCCAGTACGCATCCGAGCCCAGACGATGCCGCGCGTGCCGTCGTCAAAGGTCAGCCCGGATCGGGCCCCGGCGAGTCAACCGCCGCGCTGCAGTGCTTTGTCGGCGAGGTGGGACTCTGGCGAACGCGTACAGCGCCTCCGGTGCCTGCGTCTGAGCAGGAGTGGCGGCGATTAGCTGGTGTGCTTCCAGTCGGCGAAGGAAAGCCGCTGCTCGCGGGTGGCAGGTCTGGCGACTCCTCGCGCAGCTGCCCGGTGGCGCGGATGGTCTCGCGCATTTGCTCCAGGTAATCCGCGCAGCCGCGGCGAGCGCGGGAGGTGGTGACGTCGAAGCGCGCGCAATCTTTTAAAGGCGACGGCTGCCCTCTCGGGTAATCAGTCACAAGCTCCACGAGCTCCTGGCGGGTGATGGGTTGGGAGTCAATCATTGTTGTGTTGTGCACGCTTCGGTAAAGATGGCGTTCAAGTGCTCGGCGGACCTTGGAGCGGGTGGCCAGGCATGCACCCGGCCACGCCGCTGCATCGCGATCCCCTGGCCTGCCGTCAGACGTCGTGATTACGCCAAGCAGGTCGGGTCCTGCGACGCCCGAGCGAGCCCGGGGCTACGGAGCAGATAGCTTCCGGCCATATCGCACGGAATCGGTCTATTCTTTGCTACTACGAAGGCGGTCGTCGGAGGTCCGCGCGCCTCGATGGGCGTGTGGAGCCTACTGGCGCTCATCGCTCCAACGGCTGAAGGACGCCATCGGTGACGATCGGCCTCTTGGGACGCTCAATGGCGCTGACGTCGAGGTCGCGGGTGCCTTCGCATTAGCGGGCACGTGCGGCCTACAACCCGACCGATGCTGCTGCATTGCTGACGAAACAGCGAGACCGTCCCTGATGTAGCGGACAGCGGCAGGGGACTTATGGCCCGTCCTGGGCCATGATCGATCGCGCGCTCACATCACGCCATCGCCGCCGCAGTGGCCAGTCCCGAGCGCAGGCTGTGCCCGGCGTAGTTGCCCGCGTCGAGGCCAGCCGCGTGTGCGCTGCGCCCGACGGTGATCAGTGCCACCGACTGGTCCGTGAGTCGCTGGGGTTTGACGTTGCCATGGCGGTCGATGCGGGTCGGAAAAGCGGCCCTACGGACGATCCCGCCACGCTCGAGCCAGTCCGCGCAAGCGCCTTTGCCCGGACAGGTGATCGGGTTGGAGCCAAATGGCAGACCCACTTTGCGGCCACGATGGCCTTCCTGGTCGGTAACTTGGGCGGCGCAACTGAACGACCAAGCCATCACTCGGCTAGAACCGGGCGTCGGCGACGTCAAGCGAAACCAACTCCGAGCGGCGGAAGGCGCGGCGAAACCGACCAGCAACAGGGCACGATCGCGCACGCCGCTGAGCGGGCTCCAGATCGAGCATGTCGACCATGGCGCGCACGTCGGCAGTAATGGCGCGGGTCCTTCTGGTCGGGTGCCGAGCCAAGCGCACGGCGGATGCCCTGGAATACCAGGCGCACCTGCGGAGTCAGCGCGTCGGCGAGGGATGATGGCCCGGCGGCCTGGTGCGCCTGGGAGATGCCGCTCAGACGTCGGTTCAGCGTTGAGACCTTGTGCGTCTTGGATGAGGTCGGTCGGGTACAGCGCCACCGTCCGCGGCGTGGCCCGGCAGCGGCTCGGGCAATGCCGCCCGCACCAGCCGAGGAAATCGTCCCAGTCGATTGCGATACGCCTTGAGCGTGTTGGGCGCCTTGGCGCGCTTAGCGCTTAATCCTGGGCTTCGTCGGCGATGACGTCGAGAATCGTGCCAGCGCCCGCTCCTGAGCGTCATCAAAGACGGTGTCGTGCACGTCGACGCACATCAGCGACATCAAGGGGGTACGACAACGATTCCTGCATTTTGGGGCCATTTGTGATGGGGCGCGTCCCGTTGGGCCTTAGTCGTCTGCGGCGGCAGCGATCATCGGCTGATCGGTTGCGTCGAGGACGGAAAGCTCGTAGTCGGCGGAGGCGGCACTCTGGCTGAGGTCGAGGGCGTACTGGCCGAGGCGGCTGATGTGCGACCCGGACGTGCGGGCTCCAGTGCCGCAACAGCGTCGGGGTCGATCTGAACGCCGTCAGCGCGGAGCCTGTGCAGCGCGCGCGTCATCATGCACGTTGTGAAGATCAGGCAATTCGCGAGAGCAGGTGGTTGTCCATCAGCTGTTGCGCCGTTGGCCAGTCTTCGATCCAGGGAAAGCAGTTGTCGTCGCGCAGGTAGCCCAGACCGACCGTATCCATTCTGGCGGGCTAACCACTCATTGGGGCGAGTCGGGGCGCGGTTCCGCCTCTCGACTGGTCCGTTTCCCCGACCCGCCCCGCCCGGTAGGGTCGAGAGCTGGCGCAGTGGCCGTGTAGGTCCGGCGCTGTCCACGCACTTCTTTGCAGGCGCTGCGGTCCCGAGACCGTGCCCTGTTTCCAGCTCCCGCCTCGTCGAACGGTGCGTGCGGCTTTCCCGCACACCGCTCTCCTGCCCGCTTCGCCTCAAGGGTTATGTGACCTATCGCGCCGGGAGCGCTTTCAGGCACCAGCGCACTCGCAGGACCCGGTAGTCTCGAAACAGCCCGAGCCCGTCGTAGAGCCACGCCCTACTCCACCTCTTCCAGCCGAAGCCCTGCCGCTTCCTCGCCCGCATCATGTGCCGCCGCACCTTCTTCTCGACCCAATCCTGGACGTAGCCAAAGCACCGGCTCGCGTGCCCGATTCGGAAGTAGTTCACCCAGCCGCGGATGATCGGGTTGATCACCGTCGATCACCCGATCCACGGGCTGAGAGATGAAGCGACGGAAGATCTCCTTGAGCTTCCTCAGCAGTGTCGTCCGCTGCTTTCAGCTTCGGCGTGTACTGCGGCCGCCAGACGCCGCGCCTCGAGCGCACGCGTCGGAAATCGAAGCCCAGAAACCCGAAGCTCTCCCCTGATTCAGGTCCACGATCCGAGCTCTTGTCTTCGTTCACTTGCAGGCCGAGTTTGGCCAGTTCCTCGCGTAATCGCCGGTGTACCACCCTCAGCAGCCAGTCGTGCCGACGGTAGCTATCCACGAGGATCACCAGGTCGTCGGCCCAACGCACGTACTCGACGTACGTGTACGGGCCGTTCCGCGTGACCTCCTTGGCGCGCTCCAGCATCGCGTCCACCTCGGTCAGGTAGATGTTGGCTGAGCAGTGGCGAGAGCGGTCCGCCCTGGACCACGCCTCGCTTCCCGGATGCCTTCAGGATCATCTTCAACAAGTGCAGGATCGCTGCATCTTGAACTCGGCGCGCCACCTTCGTCAGCAGCCAGGTCGTGCCGCATGCTGTCGAAGTAGGTTCGCCAGATCGAGATCGATCACCCGCGTCTTGTTGTGGACAATCGCCTCGGCCACCCGCGCTGACCGCTTGCTCGGCTCGTCCGCTTTGGGCGGTACGCCATACGAGCCGTCGTGGAAGTCGGCTTCGAAGATCGGCTCCAGGATGAGCTTGAGCGCCCCTGCACCACGCGGTCTCGGATTGCCGGCACCCCAAGGACGCGGACCTTGCTTGCTCCCCGTCCTTCGGAATCTCTACTCGCCGGTTCCGCTGCGGCCGATACGTGCGCGCGACCAGTTCGTCCCGCAGCTGCTCAAGAAACGCCTCGACGCCCATGACCCTCGATCGCCTCGAACGTGACGCCGTCAATCCCGGCGCACCGTTGTTCTTCTTGGCGAGCTCGTACGCGGCTCGAAGCGTCTCCAGCTTGCATACGTGGACGTACAGGCCCCAAAACCGCCAGGCCGTGTCAGCCTTCGCCTTGACGTATAGCCTCCGCCTCAGGTCCTGCAGACTCGATGGGCGCCTTTGTCATCTCGCCCCTGCCTTCCGTGTTGTCGGAGGCAATGCTGAACAGCAGGGTCCCTTCGCTCCAGCGGGCATTACCCGCTTCCTCGCTACTGCGGACCCCTCCGCCACCTCTCGCCTTCGGCCCACTTCCCGGGGTCGCCGGTTATAGGACCTACCTTGCTCCCGCCGATTTCGCGGCGGGGCGAGGAGGGCTTCTCCAGTTGCTCGGCGCGTCCTGGTCACCGTGCTGCCGCTCCCACCCCGCCGGAGTGAGCCGCCGCGCCAGCCAGCCTGCGACGGTCCATGCTGCCTTCGCCCCTTCCGGTTGCAGGCTCGGCCTCCGGGGCTTTGCACTTTCGGGGCCACCTCTGCGTTCACTTACGTTGCGGCCCGGTGACTCGCTCACCATCCCGAATCGATGGCTTCGTCGATGGGCTTCAGAGCATTCGGTTTCCCTCCTCCCTGCCATCCAAGCTACGGGGCGTCTGGCTCTTACCCCGGCGGGTCTGTCTCCCGCTGAACGCGTCAGCCTTCGCTGGACGCACAACCGGACATGCGTGTCACCGCGCTCCGGCTCTCTACGGGTCCGTGCCTGGGTTACACGACGGTCCCTCATGGCGCTCGTCCACAGGGTTGGGGATGCGGATCCGCCCGGTAGCAGTAACGGCTGACCGTGACCTATCGCGCGGGTTGAACAGCGTCGCACTTGCCCTCCGTCGGTCGCCACCCAGGGAGGTGTCGTCGGCGTGGAGCCACTTCCAGTTGCGACGGTGGTGTTTGCGTCGAAGCCAGCCTGCCGTCCTCCGCCAGGCGAAGGTATCGACGTAGCTGAACGTCGCCTTGGACACTCATGTGCCGGAAATGCGTTGGTCCATCCCCGTAGGAGCGGATTTAGATCCCTTCAACAAAGATGGTGAGCGTCCGGAGTGCTGTGATCTCTGCGTTAGCGTCATTTGACCACAGACGGCCAAGGAGCCTTCTTGGATGGGTACGTATGGGCGTGGCGCTTGGTGGTACCTCGCTTCTGCTGGCGCTGGATATTTTGCCAGCCCAGAAAGTCGAAGCCCTCGTCGATGTGGACAACCCTCGTCTTCTCTTCCGAAAGGCGTAAAGCCCATCAGACGAGCACACATGCTACGTCATCATGGAGACCCTCGGCGTCCGCTCTGGCGCCAGCGACTAACACCACAAGGTGAGTGGCCGAGAGTCTCACCCTCGGCTCTCTCTCAGAACGGGCGTGAACCTCTCAGCTCACCCGCGCTCCCATTGTCCAGCCGTCAGGCCGTACGCCCAGTCGCCAGTGGGCAAAGAGCGTCGGCTCGCGTCGAGCGACGCGCGCCAGCCACCGCTTGGCCCGACGGGTGTGGCCGTACAACCGTTTGTACTTCCTCTTGGCCCAGCGAACGAGATACTCGTTCATGCGCCTGAGCAGCGGATACAACCGGACTTGTAGAAGCGCCCGTAGTAGTTGATCCACCCCTGCACGGTCTTGTTGAACAGTGCGTGCAAGGTCGCCCAGCGACTTGTCACGCGGCAATTGAGCCGCCAGCTCCACAGTTCTCGACTCATCCTTCGGAGGGCGTCGTCACTCACCGCCGGCGAGAAGTTGACAAAGCGCTTGCCAACCCTACTCTTCTGAGAAGGCGAGGACGAAACGTGTACCCTCGGAAGTCGAACCGCTCGTTGGCATAGGTAGCTCGGCGATACTCATCCTTGCAGTACACAATGCGCGTCTTGTCTGGATGCACCTCCAGACCACACTGCGCCAGCCGTCGTGCAATGGCGTCCAGAACGAAGTGGGCTCGCCACTCGCTCTTGCAGTGAACAACCAGGTGAGTGGCCGAGGGGAATCTCACCCCTCGGCTCTCGCAGAACTGTGCAGGAACCTCTCAGCTCACTCAGCTCCCATTGTCCAGCCCTCGGGCCGCACGCCCAGCCGCCAGTGGGCAAACAGCGTCGGCTCGCGTCGGGCGACGCGCACCAACCACCGCTTGGCCCGACGGGTGTGGCCGCGCAACCGTTTGTATTTCCTCTTGGCCCATCGAACGAGATACTCGTTGATGCGTTGGAGAAGCGGATACAACTTGGACTTGTAGAAGCGTCCGTAGTAGTTGATCCATCCTTGCACGACCTTGTTGACCATCTGTGCAAGGTCGTCCAGCGACTTGTCACTGCGACAATTGATTCGCCAGCCCCACAGTTCTCGACTCATCTCCTTGAGAGCGTCGTCACTCACCGCCGGCAGAGAAGTTGGCAAAGAATTTGCCAAACTTACTCCTCGACAGCCGAGGACGAAACGTGTACCCCAGGAAGTCAAATCGCTCGTTGGCATAGGTAGCTCGGCGATCTGCGTCCTTGCAGTACACGATGCGCGTCTTTGTCTGGATGTAACTCCAGACCACATTGCGCCAGCCTTCCGGCGATGGCGTCTCGAACGAACTGAGCTTGCTTCTCAGTCTTGCAGTGGACAACCCCATCATCGCAATACCGCTCGAATTGCAGATCAGGGAATCGCTTCCCCATCCACACGTCGAACGCGTAATGCAAGAACAGGTTGGCTAACAACGGTGAGATCGATGAGCCTTGCGGCGTGCCTCGATCTCGTGGCACGAGCGTGCCATCCTCCCGCTGGAGCGGGGCTTTCAGCCAGCGCTCCACGTACAGCAGGATCCACCGCTCGTCGGTGTGTCGTCGTACCGCACGCAGACACGAGCTCATGGGGAACAGAATCGAAGAAGGCTCTGATGTCAAGATCGATCACCCAGTCCCTTCTCCAGCACCGCTCTCGGCAGACTCCCACTGCTTGCAGCGCCGATCGCCCTGGTCGGTAGCCGTACGAGTCGGGGTGAAACAGCGGTTCCACCTTCGGCTCCAGGTACAGGCGCACGACCGTCTGGGCGATGCGGTCCGCCACAGTAGGCACTCCGAGGATCCTGATCCCTCCTTGCCCGTGCTTCTTCGGTATTCTCGACTGCCCGCACCGGCGCTGGGAAGTAACTCCCCTGACGACAGCCGATTCCAGAGCTTGTAGAGGTTCCCTTTCAGGTCCCGCTCAAACTCCTCGATCGACTTGCCGTCGACGCCAGCCGCACCGTCGTTGGCCTTGACCTCGCTGGTACGCCTCCCAGACTACCCATTTGGAAATCTCAAACGGCTTGCCCTTCGGCTTTGGTTCGCTCACCGACTCCTCCCACCTCGCGGTGGTTGGCCGCCAAGCGAACCCGAACAACCTGCCCGCTTCGCTCCACCCGCATTACCAGGCTTCGTCGCTACTACCAGGCGGTCCGTCCCTGTGCCTCGCGTCGGTACTCTGCCCCTCGCAGTTTCAGCTGCTTGGGGTCCTCCTTGGACGGTCGGGCGGGTCGTTCCCCGAGGCCGACCGCCGCATTCGAGACGACAGGTTCCCACGTTCCACAACAGAGCCTGAGCCAAGCTCGCGCCACCTCTATGCCGGGACGCCGCCTGGGCGAGTAAGCGGGTCTGCCCCCAGGCTCATCCCGAGGGTAGAAGACAACTCCTCGGTTTCGACGTCGTCTGAAACTTTTCGACACTTCATCAGCGGTTCACTCGCGTTCGCCTTCTTGGCTCACACCTGACGCACTGTTGGTGCGCCTTTTCCGCGACGCTCACCACCTCGGCTCTTGACCGACGCAGCTCGCGGTGGTTTGGAGCCTCCCCTGCAGGGCGGCTCCGCAGGGCCTACCTCACATCTCTGGCGCAGCCAGCATTCGTAGGGCTCGACCTTCTACATCGATCCCTCCTTCCGCCTTCGTGGCGCACCATCATCGCAATACCGCTCGAATTGCAGCTCGGGGAACTGCTTCCCCATCCACATGTCGAACGCATAGTGCAAGAACAGGTTGGCTAATAACGGTGAGATCGATGAGCCTTGCGGCGTACCTCGATCTCGTTGCACGAGTGTGCCATCCTCCTGCTGGAGCGGGGCTTTCAGCCAGCGCTCCACGTACAGCAGGATCCACCGCTCGTCGGTATGTCGTCGGACCGCGCGCAACACCAAGCTCATGCGGAACAGAATCGAAGAAGGCTCTGATGTCGAGATCGATCACCCAGATCGCTTCTCCAGCACCGCTCTCGGCAGACTCCCACTGCCTGCAGCGCCGATCGCCCCGGTCGATAGCCGTACGAGTCGGGGTGAAACAGCGGTTCCACCTTCGGCTCCAGGTACAGGCGCACGACCGTTTGGGCGATGCGGTCCGCCACAGTGGGCACTCCGAGGATTCTGACCCCTTGGCCCTTCTGCTTCTTCGGTATTTCGACTGCCCGCACCGGCGCTGGGAAGTAACTCCCCGACGACAGCCGATTCCACAGCTTGTAGAGGTTCCCTTTCAGGTCCCGCTCAAACTCTTCGATCGACTCGCTCGTCAACGCCAGCCGCACCGTCATTCGCCTTGACTCGCTGGTACGCCTCCCAGACTACCCATTTGGAAATCTCAAACGGCTTGTCTTTCGGCTTTGGTTCGCTCACCGGCTCCTCCCACCTTGCGATGGTTGGCCGCCAAACGAACCCGAACAACCTGCCCGCTTCGCTCCACCCGCATTACCAGGCTTCGTCGCTACTACACGGCAGTCCGTCCCTGTGCCTCGCGTCGGTACTCTGCCCCTCGCAGTTTCAGCTGCTTGGGGTTCTCCTTTGACGGTCGGGCGGGTCGTCTCCCCGAGGCCGACCGTCGCGTTCGAGACGACAGGTTCCCGCGTTCCGCACCAGAGCCTGAGCCAAGCTCGCGCCGCCTCATGCCGGACGCCGCCTGGGCAGTAAGCAGGTCGCCCCCAGGCTGCTTCCCGAGGGTAGACGACACTCCTCGGTTTTGATGCCATCTGCAACGCTTTCGACACGTTCATCAGCGGTTCACTCGCGTTCGCCTTCTTGGCTCGTACCTGACGCACTGTTCGTGCGCCTTGTCCGCAACGCTCACCACCCCGGCTCTTGACCGACGCAGCTTGCGGTGGTTTGGAGCCTCCCCGCAGGGCGACTCCGAGGGCCAACCTCCATCTCTGACGCAGCCAGCATCCGTATGGGCTCGACCTTCTACATCGATCCCTCCTTCAGCCTTCGTGGCGCACAGTCGTCCACGCTTATCGGACGAGGCGGTAGTTAGCCAGCCCCTTACGGCGACGATGACCTCGCTGATTGACGTCGCCCATCGGTTCCCACGCCTCGATGAAATACATCAGCGCCAAGCAGGCGACGGTGAAACCCACGTCAGCAACATCTTTTCTAAGGCGGGCGTGCGCGGCCCGGGCTCGAGGCCGTTGTGTACGCGCTGCATCGCGGGCTTTGCGGACGCTGGTGTTCTTCGACACCTGATTGCATGTGAACGCCTCCCGGACGGTCGTGTCTGGAACCGTTCGACGGCCCATTCATGTGATGACTTCGCCGCAAAACCGTTCTCGGCGGGTATCAAAGGGTGTCGTAATGATTAATGGCAGCCAGGCCCAGCGGAAGACCGAACCTTTCGGCGCGCTGAAGTTGGTTTGTTGCGTCGACTCGAAGAAGGGGGCGAACGGATTGAGGGGGACGCGCGAGACAGTCTCGCGCGCGCGCGCTGGACTGCCCAGCCTGGCGGCATCCGATCTGGCTGCCAACCTGACCGACCGGGCGCTCGACAGCGCTGGACAAAGATCCTCCAAAGAGCTGGTCCGCAAAGGGAGCGCAAAAAGCAGGAGCGTCACTTCCAGACGAACGTTGCGCGCTATGAACGCCAGCCTCGCCGTTGCTGACCACCCGCGGGGAGACGCGTTGCTCATCGCGCGGCGCGACAGTTGGATCCCGTTTGAGAAGCGGTGTTCAGAGGCGGTTGGTGGCGAGGATCAGTTAGGCAGCCAAAGTCGAGTCGGCCACGAAACTGATCCGCAAGACTCGACCTGGACTCCCGCGATCTGATCCAGACCCAGTACGCCTTTGTCCGCCCAGGCGCTAGCTGGCCCTGTGTATGGAGCTCTGGAGGTCCGCGCCGTGCGCGAGCAGAGATCCAGCATTCGAAGCGCTGGACTGGCATCCAACACCAGTTGCGCGGAGCCGCGTCACCGCCCGCCGCTCACGACTGGGCGGCCAACGAGGTCGGAGGCTTTCCGGTCGGCCACGTCACGGAGCGGTGGCGCCGACTGGTGTTCGAAGGACACCGAGGCCATCCCAAACGAGAGCATGTGCGAGGTGGCGGCTTTCGAGGTACTGAACAGCGGGCTCCGTTCGGGCGACCTGTACGTGGTCGGCAGCCGTCGTTACCAGACTTTCGAAAGCTATCTGCTGACCAGAGAACACTGGACTCAAGCTCAAGCGGAAACAGGCCAGACCCGTCTACCGCGACTCTCACCCGGCACTGGCGACCGAGTACCTCGAAGGGCACCGCCGACACCTTGCCGAACTGCTCGCTGAGGCTGGCACGCGGCGTTGATAGCGTCGAAAGCGTCGCCGTCGACAAGAACGGCGAGTTGCGTCTAACGGCGCGGGAGGCGGTTTGTTGCCAGAAGCCGCCAAACAACTCCAACGCCGCGCCGTCTCGAGCGGCGGAATCTGCCGCTCATTGCGCTCGCCGATCCTCCCCTTTGCGCTGGAGCAGCGGCAAGATCTTTTTGAGCTTACGGTCAACCGCGATTCGTGCAATCGAAGGTTGGCTGATCTTTGCCGATCGCCGAGCTCGTCACCAGCGCGCTTTCATTGTAATCTTTTACAGCCGTACCGGCCGCCTCACTATCGCTGGTTGCAGGCGGAGATTATGCCACGCTTAATTGAGATCCGCAAAGTATGGGCAACCGCCTGCAAGAAAGCGAGCCTTGGCGGAAGACTCCTTCACGACTTCCGACGCACAGCGGTTAGAAACATGGTCCGGGCCGAGTCAACGAAAGAGTCGCAATGAAGATTTCCGTCTACTAAGACCCGGAGCGTCTTTGACCGCTATAACATCGTGAGCGAAGATGACTTGAAAGAAGCCGCACGCTTGACCATGGGAGCTTGCCCAAGGCCAAAAGAAAAACTGCACCATTGTGCCGTTAAAGGTCGAATCAATAAGCGACCGGGCACAGAATGGGCCCAATTGAGGCACACACCGGTTTCAAGAGCCTGACCGCGATTGGAAGCTAAGTTGTTCAATTTCGTGGCGGAGGGGGCGAGATTCCAGAACTCGCCGGTCCACGTGAAGTGGACGCCGTGAGCCAAGACCGGTGGTTTCAACCGCTCACCCACCCCTCCGATAAGCATTTCAGCTAGTACAGCTTAGCATGTTTGGCCGGAGAATCCGTGTTGCAACCAGGTTGCAAAATGCCGAACGCTTTTGCAACGTCGGATCGCTGCAAATGAATGTACCGTTGATGCATCTGGAACGGGCTGCTGCACGGCCGCCAGCATCGCTGTTTCCACGCTGGGATTCCGCTTCCTCGCCCAAGCCGTTTTCGCGCGGTGCCGTGAACGATCCGTGAACGAATGGGTCGAGCGGGCGGCGAGCGTGACCTGTCACTCCGCTTTAACGAAGTCTACGATCTAAGCCGCCCATATACGGCCGGAGGGCTTCAGGAACAACGACACTCGCCGTCTTTCTGCTGATAGTTCTCTAATACCGCGACCAGCGTGCGGCCAACAGCAAGGCCCGAGCCATTGAGCGTGTGCACGAATAGGGGTCGACCACTTCTTTTCCTTGCGGTAACGAATATTGGCGCGGCGCGCTTGGAAGTCTTCGCAGTTGGAGCAGGAGCTTATTTCGCGATAGGCGCCTTGCCCGCAGTAACCAAACTTCGAGATCGTAGGTTTTCGCCGAGGCAAAACCCATATCGCCGGTGCACAGCTCGACCGACGTCGATACGGCAGCTTGAGACGCTTTAAAACTTCTTCCGCGTTCTGCACCATCTTTTCTAGATTCATCGTAGGACGTTTCCGGCTCGGCGAATTTCACCATCTCGACCTTGTTGAATTGATGCTGGCGTATCAGACCACGCACGTCTTTGCCGTAGAGCCCGCTTCGCTGCGAAAGCATGGCGTATGAGGCGACATACTTGATCGGCAGCTCCTCACTGCTCGAGCATTTCGTCGCGGTGCAAATTGGTCAGCGGTACTTCGGCGGTGGGAATAAGAAAATAATCTCCAGGAGCGAGGTGAAATAGATCCTCTTCAAATTTCGGCAGCTGTCCCGTGCCGACCAGGGCGGCCGATTTACACAGCACACGGTGGCAACATCTCCTGATAGCCATTTTCTCCCGTGTGTAAGTCAAGCATGAAGTTAATGAGCGCGCGCTCCAGCCTGCGCTGCCGCGCCGCGATAAACGGTGAAACGCGCTCCGGCGATCTTCGCGCGCGCGCGCGAAATCCAGTATCGCCAGCTCCTCGCCGATATCCCAGTGGTTCTTCGCGCTCGAAGTCAGAACTTCGGCGGTCTCGCTCCAGCGGCGCACTTCTCGGTTATCGTTTTCGTTCTTGCCGACCTTGGCCACTGGCGATGCGGCAGATTGGGCAAAGTCAGCATGAAGCGCTCGAACTTGGCCTCGATCTCAGCCAGCGGGCGCTTCGCTGCTGCGAATCGCTTCGCTCACCTCTTCCCTTCGCGCATCAGCGCGCTCGCGTCGGCGCCGCTCTTCTGAGCTTGCCGATCTCGCCGGATGAGACGGTTCTTTTTTCTTTGAGCCGTTCGATGTGCGCCAGTGCCTCGCGGCGCTCGCGGTCGAGTGAAACGAACTCGTCCCAATCGATTTCGCCGCCGCGCGTTGCCAGGCGCTACCTTCACTTGGTCGAGATTTTCCCGCAGCAGCTTTACATCCAACATGGATTATTCCTAGGACAATTCGAAAGCATTTTCGATATGCTCGACCATCGGGTCGCGTCCAGGCCAGGAAATCCCGACGACGTCGAATCTGGCGTCCCGTTGCTGGAGTTTTTCGGCCAGGAAATATTGTGCGGCTTGAATCATTTTTCGCTGCTTTCTGAACTCCACCGCCTCAAAGGGCGAGCTAAAGCCGTGACCGGTTCGGGTCTTAACTTCGACAAAAACCACCACGCGGTGGTCTAATACGATCAGATCCAACTCGCCCGCCGCGCAGCGGTAATTTCGCTCGATCAGCCGGTAGCCTTTCTTTTGAGATACTGCTCGGCGATGCGCTCGCCTTCTTTGCCGAGGACTTGCTTGCCGTTATTGAGGCTCATATTCAAACAGTGGCCCGTGACTCTTCGGCCCCGATCACGGCGTCGCGCACGGGTTTAAAGCTCTGGCGGTGTGCCTGGGACGGACCGAAGCGCTGCAGCGCTTCGAAATGCGCCGCGCAGCCATGGCCCTTGTGGTGGCAAATCCATACTCCGGATGCTGTTTGTCCAAGTCGACCATCATCTCATCGCGCGCAACTTTGGCCACAATTGAGGCCGCGGCGATCGAAAGACATAACTGGTCGCCTTTGATGATCGTCTTTTGGTAAACCAGCCTTCCATTGGAAAATTCGCCGATGCGAAACAGCGCCGCCGGTATCGTTTGATTGCCGTCGATCAGCGCGCAATCGGCTTTCGAGCTCAAGCCGGCCAGTGCCTTCACCATCGCCAGCAGGCTCGCTTGAAGAATATTGAGCCGGTCGATTTCCTCGACCTCTACCACGCCAGAGCGCCCAACAGGCCGCGATTTGCTTGATCAACGCGGCCGTTTTTCGCGTTGTTGCGCGGACAACAGTTTCGAGTCTTTGATCTCCGCATGCGTGAATCCGCGCGGCAAAATAACCGCGGCGGCAACGACCGGACCGGCCAGCGGGCCACGCCCGACTTCATCGATGCCGGCGATGGATTTGAAACCGCAGGCGTAGCTTTCTTCTTCGAATGACCGCGGCGCAATTGACCCGCCGACATCCACCGTCATCGAAATCTGCTCGCCCTTCACGGTTCCCAGTTGTAGCCAAAAGGCCTTCTAACTGCAAATAAAATTGCGCTTGATCGCGCCTCTGGCAGGCTGTCGCTTGGATTGGAATTGATCGGAGCCTTGTGTTAGAAAATTTCCATGAAACTTTCCCGCGAGGAAGTTCAACGGGTCGCGGTTTTGGCCAGACTCCGGTTGACGCCGGAAGAACAATCCAGCTTGACCGATGAGCTCGATCGCATCCTCGGCTATATGGACAAATTGAATCAGCTCGATACCGCGGACGTTGACCTATTTAGCCATGCCGCGAGATATCACCAACACACTGCGTGAAGACCGGGTGACCAATCGGCCCGAACGCCGATGCCCTATTGGCCAACGCGCCCGATCGCGACGGGACATTTTTCAAAGTTCCCAAGATCATCGAATGAGTTTCGCTCAGCTTACGCTCCACGAGGCCGGCGCCAAACTGCGCAAGCGTGAGCTTAGCTCGGTGGAGCTGACCGAAGCGGTCTTTCAGCGGATTGCCGACACCGACGACAAGGTCCATGCCTATTTAACCTTGGCGCGCGATGCCGCTATGGAACAAGCCCGCGGCGCGGATAAAGAACTCAAAGGCAGCGCCGATCACGCCGCGCTTTTGGGAGTGCCGATCGCGCTGAAGGACAATTTTCACCAAAGGCTTGCGCACCACTTGCGCTTCAAAAATTCTCGGCGATTTCATGCCACCCTACGATGCTACAACCGTCGACCGGCTTCGCTCGACCGGAGCGGTAATCGTCGGCAAGACCAATCTCGATGAATTCGCCATGGGCTCGTCGGCCGAGAACTCGGCCTTTTTCCGACGAGCAATCCGTGGAACCTGGCGCGAATACCGGGCGGCTCATCGGGAGGATCGGCTGCTGCGGTCGCCGCCGATCTGTGCATTGCGGCGCTCGGAACTGACACCGGCGGGTCAATTCGCCAGCCGGCCGCTTGTTGTGGCATCGTCGGACTTAAACCTACCTACGGCCGGGTCAGCCGCTACGGCATCATCGCCTTCGCGTCGTCGATGGACCAAGTCGGTCCGATGACCAAAAATGTGCGTGACAGCGCGCTGCTGCTCGAAGCGGTCGCCGGCCGAGATCCGGCGGATTCGACGTCCGCGGACTCAGCCGTGCCGCGCTATTCGACGAAGCGCTGACCGGCGACATCAAAGGCCTTCGGCTGAGAATTCCAAAGGAGTATTTCGTTTCGGGCATGCAAAGGGAAGTCGAACAGGCCGTGCGCGCCGCTATTGGCAAGCTCGAAAAGAACGGCGCTATCATCGAAGAGATTTCTCTGCCGCACACCGAGTACGCCGTGGCCGTTTATTATATCGTAGCCACGGCGGAAGCCAGCTCCAATCTTGCGCGCTACGACGGCATGCGCTACGGCCACCGTGCCGCAGCGAAGGACTTAATCGAAACTTACATGATCAGCCGCGACGAAGGTTTCGGCGCCGAGGTCAAGCGGCGCATCATGCTCGGCACCTATGTGTTATCCGCGGGATACTACGACGCTTATTATCTCAAAGCCCAGCGGGTGCGCACGCTGATTCGAAAAGACTTTGACGCCGCCTTCAAACGCTGCGACGTGATCGTCACGCCGACCGCACCGACGACGGCATTTAAGCTCGGCGAAAAAACTCAAGACCCGTTGGAGATGTATCTTTCGGACATCTACACGATCTCAATCAACCTCGCGGGCTTGCCCGCGCTCTCGCTGCCCTGCGGCTTCGACGGCGAAGGCATGCCCATCGGTATGCAGATCATCGGCAAGCACTTTGACGAAGCGACGATCGCTTCGCGTCGCGCATCATTACGAGCAGTCGACGGAATGGCACAAAAGAAAGCCCAAATTAAAAATTCAGAATTGAAAATGGAAAATTTGGAACAGATCTTTTAATTTTGCATTTTTAATTTATTGTCGTCATGAAATACGAAAGCGTCATTGGTCTCGAAGTCCACGCTCAGCTACTGACAGAGTCAAAAATCTTCTGCGGCTGTTCGACCCAGTTTGGCCAGGAGCCCAACCAGAACACCTGTCCGGTGTGCGCTGGTTTTCCCGGTGTTTTACCGGTGCTGAACAAACGAGTCGTCGAATTCGCCATCAAAGCCGGTCTGGCGGCCCACTGTGAAATCGCGCGGTCGAGCATCCTCGCCCGCAAGAATTACTTCTACCCGGATTTGCCCAAGGGTTATCAAATTAGCCAATACGAGTTGCCCGTCTGCGCCGGCGGCTACGTCGACGTCGAAGTGGATGGCACGCTGAAGCGCGTGCGCCTGACGCGCATCCACATGGAAGAAGACGCCGGGAAAAACATCCATGACGCTCATGGCGACTGCAAGCCTCGTCGATCTCAATCGCGCCGGCGTGCCGCTGTTGGAAATCGTCAGCGAGCCCGACCTACGCGCCACCGCGGAGGCCGGCGCCTATCTCAAAACACTGAGAGCGATTCTTCCAGTACCTCGGTGTCTGCGACGGCAACATGGAAGAAGGCAGCTTTCGCTGCGACGCCAATGTTTCGGTGCGCCCCGAGGGCACTGAGACCTTGGGAACCAAAATCGAGATTAAAAATTTGAACTCGTTTCAGCGCCGTTGAAAGAGCGCTCGAATTCGAGATCGCGACGACAAATCGAGACTCTCTCCGACGGCGGCAAGCTCGTCCAGGAAACTCGCCTCTGGGACGAGCACCGCGAAGAGACCCGCTCCATGCGCTCGAAGGAATCGGCGCACGACTATCGTTATTTTCCCGACCCGGATTTGCTGCCGCTGGTGATCGACGATGCCTGGATCGCGCAGGTTCGCGCCGCCCTGCCCGAGCTTCCGCAATGCGCGCAAAGCGCGCTTCGTCAATGAATACGGACTCTCCGCGTATGACGCGGAGCTCCTCACCGGCAGAAAAGATGTGGCGGATTATTTTGAAGAAGCCGTGAAAGATCACGCCAACCCGAAGGCGCTCAGCAACTGGATCGTTGGAGATTTGTTCCGCGTGCTGAAAGAGCGCAAGCTCGATGAGCAACTCTATCTGGCCTGCTGGCCATCGGCAGCGTCGAATTTAGCGCAAATGGTGCAAATGATCGATCAGGGCAAGATCAGCGGCAAGATCGCCAAGACGGTTTTCGAAGCGATGCTCGACTCGAATAAAGCGGCCCCAGCAAATCGTCAGCGAAAAAGGCCTGGAGCAACTTTCAGATCTGGGCAGCATCGAGGCAGCTATCGATCAGGTGCTCGCGGCCAATCCCAAACAAATCGCTCAATATCAATCCGGCAACGATAAAGTCTTCGGCTTTTTGTCGGGCAAATCATGAAAGCGACACAGGGAAAGGCCAACCCGCAGAAAGTCAACGAGATCCTGCGTGAAAAACTAAGGTCCTGAGTTAGCAGTTAAACGGTTGAAAACCACCGGGTGCGCTGACTTGCGCGACTAAAAACAATGCTTGCAACCGCGCGTCCAGCTACGGCATGGAGCTGCGCGCTTCGGGGCGAAACGCTTGGGGCAAATTGATAATAATGCCGTTGATGCCGTCTTGTTTGAAGCTTCGCAATTGCCGTTCGGCGTCATCTCGTAACGCAAAATTTCCCAGACGCACGCGAAGCGCGCCGTCTACGCCAGCCTCCGTGATCGAGACCGCATAGCCGCGCCGCTGCATATTCTCCGCCCAATGCTGTGCTTTGTCTTTGTCTTGAAACGCCAGTTGGATGATAAAGCCTTCAAGGCTTTTGGCGGCGGCTGGATCAAGGCCTTGTTCTCCGGCATCATTTCGATCGGGTTTTTTCTGACTAGGGCGAGCTGTTCACCGGCCGGTTTTTCTATTGCTCTTGGTTCGACCGGTGTAGCGGTCGTCGCGGGTACAGGTGCAACAACCGCGGGCTCGCTCTTAGCTGGGCTCGGCGTCACGGTAGGCAATGCCGCCTGAACGATCGGCGCCGGCGCTGGCGTAGTTTTCGCCGCGGCACTCGGCTCAAGCGGCTTTGTCTCCGTTTTTTTCTTTTGGCGCCTCTATCTTTTGCTGCAATGATCGGCTGCATCTCGACTGCAGCCGTCGCTTTCGCCGGCATCGGACCTTTTTCTTCGGTCGCGCGAAGCGATCGCGCCACCTTTTGTTCGGGCACCGATACTCGCGATGGACTCACTTGGCTTGACTGGAATTTCTTGCTGTCGCTTTGAGTGAAGTCGGTGCCGGCAACGCTGCTTTCGTCTCCGGTGCTGTTTTTTCCGGTCGTATCGTTTCGGCAACGGGTGCCGGCGGTTCTTCTTTCATCGCAGGGAATCGGTTCCGGCAATTTCGCGACCATCGTGGGCGCTGCGACAATTTCCGGCGCTTTCATTTCTACGACGCGCTTTGGCCCGGACCTGTTTTCCACAGGTTTCGACGGCAGGGCCAATGCCGCGGCGTTCTGCGGTTCTCCTGATTGGTTTCAGATCCGCCTCATTCCGCTTCGTTTCTCGGGCGATGGTTTTGGCGTCGCGAGTTTGATTTCGTCCGGGAGCGGCTTTTCCGCTTTGTCATCCTGTGGAGTCGGCAGCGATTTCTCCGGCGTCTCAACAATCGACGGTAACGCGACCGAAGTGGATCGCCGCTCGGTATTTCAATAGCCTTCGCCGCAACAATTGGGGCGGGCGCTGACACGACTGGCGCCGGAGCCGCTTGGGAGGCGGCACTAACGACGGCTCCGGTTTTATCTCGGCCGCCGGCGCGATCTGGGCCGGCCGTTTCGGCGGCAGCGCCGTGCGTAATTTCTTCGGCGCCAACGTTATCGCGTGGCGGCACGGCTCTTTCACCGGAGCTATTGGATATGCCATTCGCTGGTGAATTTGTCGGACTGTTTTCGGCGCCGCCGGGGCGTTGCGTTTGACTTCCGCCTTGGTATCGGACGGGCTCGGCTTCCGCGGCGAGGCGCGGTTCAACTTCTTTGGCCGCTGTTTCTTTTTCGCTCTCCGCCTTTTGATTGATTTTCCCAGCCGGCTCTTTCGCTGGCGAAGGCGCGGTTGTGGTTGGCGCCGGTTTCGTTTCGGTGGATAGCGAAGCTAAATTGTCCTCGCGGATAGCCGGGCGAAAAATCCGGTTGGGGATTTTGCGGCCGGTACGAGACCAGTGCAAGCGGGCCGTTTTCTTCCTCGCCGAAAATCACCGCGTCCTGAAGCAAATCATTTTGTTTTATTTCCTCGCGCAAGAAACGTCGAACTTTATCCTTCGGAAAATAAATGATTGCACGCGCCATCCCGACTCGGTTGCCGCTCGGTTCCGTAATGACGGTGCGCCAAGCGAGATTCAGACCGTAGCCGCTGAGTTCACGGTCTTGATAGATTTCGCTGTCGCCGCTGAGACTGCTGAGCAAGTCGAAGCCATAGCGCGAAAAGAGCTGGTGAATTTTTTCGCTGTACTCGCCCTTGGTTTCAAAAGTTTCCGGGGTCGCGAGCACAACTTCCAAATAACGCTCGTCGGGAGTTTTTGTCGCCGAATGGGTAAAGAATCCGATGCCGCCGACCGATGAAATATTATTAGCGAATTGGAGACTGGCGGTCTTGGGACTGCGCACGATCCGCTCAACGATGCGATCCAGGTTGTCTTTATACTTCGTGCCGAGATACTTCGCTTTTGAAGTGCTGTAATACGACGCTGGCGTGGCAGTGAATCCGCTGGTGGCTGGCTTTTTTGAAGCGCCCTCGTCCATTAGTGCACAGCCACTGATAAGCCCTGAAGCACCAAAAAATGAAGCAGATTCGGGCTATTATCATGCAACCTCCCTCGCTCGACTGAGCGGAAGTGAATGTTTTCTTGACACGTTTTCCCGATTACCTATAATGAAACGTCTTTTTGTGGAATATACCAGAATATAGTTGCTACGGGTCTGAAAAACAAGTTTTTTTTGAACGAGAACCATTTGTATGGCGATCGGCGAACTTCTACTAGCCAAAGGCATCATTAGCGAGGAGCAGCTCAAAGCAGTTCTTCAGCAGCAAAAGATTGCCGGCGGCCGTCTCGGCGATAACCTCGCTCGCCCTTCGGATTCATCAGCCGCGGCGATCTGGGAAGCCATTCTTCAAGAGCCACCCCCGTCGCAAAGAACATTACGGACACCGGGGCTTGACGGCAATTTTCTGTTGAATTCCTTGCTCCGGACCATGTACATCTCGGCGTTGCAAACGATCCCCGAGCTCTCCGAACAGATCAAACTGACCCGCTGGGTTGTCGAAGAGCTTTTAACTTTTGCTAAAAAGAAGCGCTTGTAGAGATCCGCGGTCCGTCTGAGAAAAACTACAACATTATGCGCTATGCGCTCACCAATGCCGGCAGAGAGCGAGCGAGCGAAGCGCTGCGGCGCTGCGAATACATCGGTCCGGTTCCCATACCGCTCGAAACTTACCAAACTCAGGTTCAAAAACAGACGATCACCAACGAAGTGATCAGCATCGAGAAGTCAAAAAGGCGATAGTCACACCTCGTGCTCTCCGAGGAAATCGTCCGCCGACTCCGGGCCGGCGTCGAATTCCGGGCGCGCCATCCTGATCTACGGGTCCGCGGGCAACGGCAGGACGTCGATCGCCGAAGCGCTCGTCGGCGCCTTCGAGCAGCCGGTCTATATCCCCTACGCGGTCGAAGCGGATGGACAGATCATCAAGGTTTACGATCCCTCAGTTCACGTGTTGTTTTCGAAATAACAACGCGGAGACAACGGAGCCTCGAATCCGATCTTTCTGCCCCACCTCGAACATGACCCGCGCTGGGTGCGTTGCCGGCGGCCCCTACATTATCTCCGGCGGAGAATTAACGCTCGAAATGCTCGATCTGGATTTTGACCCGCACTCGAAATATTACGAGGCGCCACTGCAGATGAAGGCGATCCGGCGGTATCTTCGTGATCGACGGACTTCGGCCGTCAGCGCGTGCGCCCGCACGAGCTATTGAACCGCTGGATTTTCCCGCTGGAGCGAAAAATCGACTATATGACTCTTCATACCGGAAAAAGTTTGCGTTGTTGTTCGATCAACTTGGTAATATTCGCTACGAACTTTCCACCCGAGGAGCTCATGGACCCGGCCCAGCTGCGCCGCGTTCACTACAAGATGAAGATCAATCCGCCCACCGCGGACGAATTCAAGGAAATCTTCCAGCGGATTTGCGACTCCTATGGGTTAGAATTTTCCGGAAGAAACCATGGCCCATTTTGCTCAACACGTTCTACGTCAAGTACAAAATTCCCTTCGCCGGATTTCTCACCCCCAAGTTCACTTGCCGAGCACGTCATCGCCGCTTGCAATTACCTCGGCACGCCGCCGAAAATCTCGCGCCAGCTCCTCGCCGATTCCCTCGAAAACATGGTGATCCTACCAACGACATCGACTCCCGAGTAGCGCTGATGGTGGAAACCGCTGGCGCTCATCATTCATTCAACGGAAGCACCGCTTGCAGGCATTTCCAAACTTGTCGAAGCGCGCGATTGTTCAGTTCACCTGAGCCGCACTATTGAAGAAGCCGAGCGCGTGCTCACGGCTTTTCTATCGATCAGCAGAAGTTTATCTTCGCGGAGCTCGCGGTTTGCCAGGGGCGCGACTTGGAACGGTTTCACCACGCGGTTGAAAGAGAACTGCACCAATCTCGCGCTTATTTGTTACGATCCACACCATCTACAAGGACTTTACGGACTGTTCGGGCACGTCAATCATGCACCCGCGGATCCCAGCCACCCTCACGCAATTAAATCGCCGACGATGATCGGCGACACGCCACAGTTTCATGAAGTTTTGAATCTCGCCAATCGATATGGGATGCACGACATCACGGTGTTGATCACAGGCGAGACCGGCACCGGCAAAGAAGTGATGGCGCAGTACATTCACTCTCATGGCCCGCGCGCCGATAAACCCTTCGTGGGTTGCTAACATGACAGCGATTCCGGAGACCTTGGTGGAAAGCGAATTGTTCGGTTATGTCAAGGGCGCTTTTACCGGCGCCGACCGAAACAAGAAAGGTTTCATCGAGGCGGCCGAAGGCGGCACGCTGTTTCTCGACGAGATCGGCGACTTGGCGCCGTCGATCCAGCCTCAAACTTTTGCGTTTTCTCGAAAGCCGCCAATACTACCGGGTTGGCGAACCGACGCCGAAGATGAGCGATGTTCGAATCATCGCCGCCACCAATAAAGAAGCTCGAGGAAGCCATCCAAGGGACGGGTTTTCGCAAGGACCTCTACTTTCGCCTAAACAGCGCCCGCATCATCCTGCCGGCGTTGCGCGAACGCCGAGAGGACATGATTCTGTTGATCGCGAATTTCGTTTACCAGGCCTGCAGTCAGTTTCACAAGCCGCTAAAAAAACTAACCAGCTCCGCCAAGGCACTATTTCTCGACTATCCTTGGCCCGGCAACATCCGGGAACTCAAAAGTGTCATTGAAAGCTCCGTGATGGTTTCCGACGGCGATTATATTACAATCGGCGATTTGCCCATGAACTTGCAGCACTATGCCACCGGTCGGCGCGAGGAAATCGGCACGAAGGCGATCCGCAACATCGAAGAAGGGGAACGCGGCGTAATCGAAGATGCGCTGCGCCAGACCAACGGCAACAAAGCCAAGGCCGCAGAAGCGCTCGGTATATCCACCCGCACCCTTTACCGAAAGCTGGAAAAGTTTGAGATGGCCACCTAACCCGTCCACTCTCGCGCGCTCGTAGTCCGACGGCGCAACCTTCATCATATCGATCCTTCATTCTCGACCGTCTTGGCACAGCCCAACAGCGCGCCTAGAGAAACGTCGCCATCGGGCATGATCCAAGTTTACGGTTCCGCCGATCGCCTTCATGATTTCTCACGGACTTTTTCGGGCGTTATCGAATGTGCCTCAATATCCAGAGACAGATTTTGGTAATTGCCTGTCTTTTTCGTAAGAAAACCAAAAACATAGCTTCCTTTTGGACGTACAATTTTGTTCGCCCTGAACAGAATTCGTGGCACTATCTAGTATTTGTACCCATAACGTTCTTTAGATTGCTGGAAAACACAGCCGTTTCAGGATGGGTATTTATGGCAACTGTTTTGCTTAGTTGAGGACAAGTGTTCCAGTTCGAGAAATTATCATTCGGAATAGGGATTCCGAGTACTCAATGCTCCCGGCAAAGAAACAAGAAGCGCGCCCAGAGACGCCACAGAATTCCCCTGTTTCAAGCACTATGGGATTCGGTAAAGTCCTCACATCCATCCAGGGTTTACAGCAGAGACTAGAAGATTTTTCCGTCGAAGACGTAGTTCGGACTGAAGGGAATGCTAAGAGCCTAGTTCTCGAACTCTCGCAATTACAGATCAAACTGGAAACCCTCGCCGCGCTGAAACAGTTCGTTGCGTCGGCAAATCTTCTAATCAGCGAAATCCCGGAAGAGAATTTACGAGCAGATTGCGCCGGATGGATTAGAAAATCATCCCCAGTTACACGCGATTATCCAAGCGAGCAAGCTTATTCGCTTGCACCGTCTCATGCAGGCGGCCAAGGCCGGCGCCGAGTCAATTTCACTCGATTTGGACACCGGTACATTAAGCTCCGCGATTTCCCCGCCAGAAAGGAGCCTGCCTGAATTCGATGCCACGATGACACCGTCATCCGAACCGGCCGTGGAAAAGCCCTCATCGCGCTTTTCGAAACGTCGGCTGAACCCATCGGAGCGCCTGTTACGAGCGTTAGCGAGCCACACGTGAAAGCGTTCAGTCTGAAGAATGGACATTCTCGACTGAGGATAAGCTGGATGGGGTCCAAGAAGTGGTTACCGCTCGCTTGGGAGACTTTGAGCTTGGCGGCTCGCCAGTCGGGGAAGTGCTTGTTACCCAGGATCCATCAGTGATCGGGGCATCGATCGAAAACGGGCAGCCCTCAAAGCAAGGAAGCTACCCCGTCGAGTAAATCGGCTGGGTGCCCTTCGATGAGCGATTTTTAAGTGACTTGATCGAAACGTACGGCGAGTTCAGGATTTCATCTATCGGCGCGCCGCCGGTCGAAGCTACCGTCGAAACCGGAGCCCAGTCTACCCAGTGTAATCGAGAGCGAGACCCAGCTTGCGCCGATTGACTCGTCCGCTGCGTCCAATCCACCGTCAACCCAGATAGCGGTAATTAACTCCGAACAGCGCACACCTTCGCTACCGGCGGTTGAGCCGCACATCTTACCGGCGTTGATGTCCACGCCAAGCCGGGAGGAAACTAAAGCGTTCGAATTGCCGGCAATCGCCACGCCGGAAAAGCAGAAGCCAAGAGCGGCCGCAGACGCGAAAGAGAAAAAACTTTCTGCCTTATCTAAACATGGGCGAACTTGACCGCCAGCTAAAAAGCATCATCAAGGATTATGGGGAGTACGATTTATATCCGCCTCAAAGCTCGATCAATTTCAAGATGGCCGCCCTCGGCGCATTTGCCGTCCTAGCTTTGGTGCTGGGCGGTTTCTATTTTTTAGAGTCCCCGCGGCTCCGACGCCGGTCAAGGTGGGCACCGTCGGCCAGCCAGATGGCGCCAACAGGACGACCCATACCGATACGCAGCGGGCCGAAAAACCCAATCAAAATAAAAACAAACAGGAAAAGGTTGGAAAAAAATGAAGAACGATTTACAAAATCTTACGGAAGACATCTCACGGCTCTACGAAGACATCACGCAGAAGGCCGAGTCCCTCGGCCAGATCGATAGCATTACCCGACTCTACGATGAGCTCCAAGCGCAGCTGCAAGGCATTTCTACGGAGGAAGTCGATTTGCTGCAGAATCAAATCAAATCGACCCTCGAGCAAATCGGTCGGTATCAGCAAAAGTCTCGCCGTCATCAAGACTCTGAAGATGACCTTGAATGGCCATGACGAGTTGGCCGACTTAGCGAAAAAAGGCGACGGGCGGAAAGACTCGCGGCGCTCCATGGAAGACCGATAGACGGGCGGCGCGTTGACCGTAGCAAACTTATGCAAGGCAATCTTTCACAAATCAGTTTAACCGATCTCCTACTACTGACCACGAGCGGAAAAAATCCGGCGTGTTAAAGCTCGTTCGTGGTAAAGAAACGGTCGAGGTTTATGTAACCGACGGCAAGATCGTCACACGCGACCTGCCCCATCGGCGAAGGCGAAAAAGCACTGCTCTATCCGGTAACCTGGGGCGAAGGCAGTTTCAGCCTGCAGCCCAACGGCGCCGCGCCCGCAGAGACTATTCAGAAAACCGCAAGCGAAATTCTCGATGAAGTCAAAGCGATGACGCGTGAGTGGGGAGACCATTCTCGAGGTCATCCCCTCGGGCAAGAGCATTTTTCGGATCGCTGACCTGCCGGCGGACCATTCTGGACCGATCACAGTCCCGAACGTGGGTTGGCGAGTGCTGAGCAAGCTCGACGGCTTTCGAAGCGTGCAAGACATTGCCGAGCTTTTACGCATCCCCTTCGCCTACGCGGCGAAAGTCATCTATAGTCTTCACAAAGCCGGTCTGGTCGAGGCCGCTGCGCCGTAGTGGCGAAAGCAGTTGTCGATCTCGTGCCGGCTGCGCTATTAAGTCGGGTGACCAGTATCTTGACCGAAGTCATGGGTCCAATGGCTCCGTTGGTGTTGCGCGATCAGATCGAAGCTCTCGGCGAATCGCCGAACAGCTTGCCGGAATCGAAGCTCGATGAACTGATCGTACTGATCGGCCGGGAAATTACCGACAGCAAGATCAAGAACAAGTTCGAAGAATCGATGTTTCAAGAGATCTCGAACTTCAAACGATTCTAAATTTTTCTATCATCCTTTTGGAGGAGACAATCGATGCCTCAGGAAACTGCGTCCATGGAAAGTTCCAAGCTCGCGAAAGCCGTCCATATCGACTGGCAGCGCGGCGGCCTCAGATGGAAAATTAGCGCGACCTTCAGTGGTTTAATCCCGGTGTTAGGACTGCTGGTCATCGGCATCGTCTATTACTTTACCAGCACGGCGCTGCAAAAACAGGTGGACCTGCGCTCCGCCGCCATCGCGACCAACCTCGCTGACGCTGCCGCCGGTCTGGTTTCACGCAAGAGCGCTTGGAGCTCGACGCCCTGGTTGCGAAGTACGGACGATTGGACGGCGTCGCTTACGCTTTCGTGCAAGACCCCAAGGGCGAAACCCTCGTGAGCAGCATGCAGCCGTTCCCTGTGGAGCTTAAAGATGCCAGCGGCGCGGCGGGCCCATCGCGCACGACCCGGCTGCGCGGCAAGACCGTCTATGAAACCCGTTCGCCACTGCTCGACGGCCAACTGGGGCGGTGCGGTTGGCCTCTGGGCTGAAACGATCCAGGACGACGTGCGTTCGACGTTGTTGCCGATTATCGGACTGATCGTCGGTTGTCTGGTGCTCAGCATCGCTCTGTCGATCATACTTGCCAGCAAGACGATCCGGCCGATTTCTGGATCTGAAAGCGATCGCCGACGATATCAGCCGCGGCCGTCTCGATACTTCGGTAACGATTCAATCCAACGACGAGGTCGGCGAATTGGGCCGGTCACTCGAAAGGATGAGAGCGAGCTTGAAAGCAGCGATGATTCGCTTGAACCGCGAATAGGAAGAGATATATCATCAGTGTTCCGGATTTGAAAGGAGAAATTTGATGCCAATTAGATTGAAGTTAGTCCTGGGACGATTCACCGTCGCAATCATCGGGGTTTTTAGCTTAGCCGTGATGACCAGTGCGCGGACTTCTTCAGCGGCCGACCGACCGACGCAGAAAATCAACGTCGCCTACAGTTCGATCTCGGGAAACGTGTCGCCCCTCTGGGTCACGCAGGATAAAGGCTTCTTTCGCAAATATGGACTCGAGGTTCAGTCCATTCTGATCGAATCGGGCACGACCACCGCGCAAGCATTGGTCGCCGAGCGATATCAGCTTCGCCTCGGTCGCTGGCCCGGCAGCGATTCAAAGCAACCTGCGCGGCGCCGACGTCGTCATGATCGCCGGGATTATTAACACGCTCACTTTCCAGCTCTATACCGAACGCGGGATCACCCGGCCGGATCAGTTCAAAGGAAAATCCGTCGGCGTTACTCGTTATGGTTCGGCGACCGACTTCGCGATGCGCTATGCTCTGGATAGAGTACGGGCTCGACCCGGACAAGGAAGTCGCCATCCTGCAGCTCGGCAACCAGCCGGCTCAGCTAGCAGCGCTGGAAGCCGGTAAGGTCCAGGGTGCGATGCTTTCCGCGCCGACCTCGCTCCGCGCCAAAAGATGGGGTTTCCGATGCTTGCCGATCTGCAAATGCTCGGACTCGAATACCAGCATACGAGCATCGCGACCAGTAAAGCTTTGATTAAATCAAAGCCGGATTTGGTGCGGGATTTCATGCGCGCCTATATCGAAGGAATCCAATACGCCAAGACCCACCGCAAAGAAACGATGGAGATACTCGCCGAAGTACCTGCGCACGGACGACAAAGATATTTTGGATGACACCTATGAATCGATTATCCAGACCCTGGTTCCGGGAGAAACCTTACCCGACCTAAAAGGCATTCAAATCATCTTGCGCGAGTTCGGCGCCAAAGATCCCGCCGCCCGCTCAGCCCGTCCGGAGCAGTTCGTCGATCTGAGCATCATGAAAGAGTTGGACAGCTCCGGCTTTATCGACCGCGTCTATAAATCCGGCGCCGTAGCGAAAGTGGCGCCAAAGCCGAACCCGTGGCCGCTCCAGCCTCCGCGAAACCGCCGGTCGTCGAAGCTAAGACTACTAAGCCGCTTGCAACCGAGGAAAAGCCCAAACTGGCAGCCAAGCAGGTGCCCGCGACCAGTGACAAGGCAGCAGGCGAGCGCGCCGACGCCTAAGTCGAGCGGCTCTCAGCAATACACCGTCAAATCGGGCGACACGCTCAGCAAATTGGCGGGGCAGTTTTACAATTCGGGGATAAGTGGGAAAAGATTTATGAAGCCAACAAAGACGTTCATGAAAAACCCCAACTATATCTACATCGGCATGAAGCTCATGATCCCGGCGGACGACAAAGCGAGCTGACAGGCCCGCCCACGAACGCAAAAGAGCCGAGCGTCTAACAGCGCTCGGCTCTTTTGCGCTCGCTAATCGTTCGGCGCTTCAAAGGCGACTACCAACAAAATTGGCGAAAACGAGCGAGTAAAACCAACACGCCTAACCGATCAGCTTTTTCAGATAGGCAAATTTCTCAATGACGCGGAAATCCTTTTGGTGGCTTTCGAGTTTTCGCCCGATCTGTTCGATTTCCTCGTGGCCCAAGTTACCGAGGAATTCCGCTGCGTGCGTGAGGTATTTTATCTGGCGCGGTTCGATGGTCATGAGTCTTTGCGGCGGTGGCGTCGACCGCCACCAGATCAGGCCCAAAAATCAGCACGCCGCCCTGTTTTGCCTGCCCCTGCAAAGGCGCGTTGCCTTCCATCCCCACGATGCCATCGACGATGGCGAATCGAGGATCGAGCAGGAGAGCTGTCGATATCGACGATACTGCCATTGATGCCGGCCCAGTGGAGAGCGTTTTTCGGCTAACCGTAAATCGATCCCGGCACGACGCCAAACATGTTTTAAGCGACAGCGTCACGCCGGCCCAATGGTGCGTTTTGAGCTTCGGCATCGACACAAGCAAGTCGGCGTTATAGAGCGTCTCTGGAGATAAAGCTCTTTCAGGTTGGTGTAACTGCTCTTCAGTTTCGTAAGGGTGAACGTCGTCGCTGTTGAGATCGACGTAGCGCACGCGATGACTCTTTGATCACATCGTAGAGACCGGAGGCGGTCAAGAGATATTCGTTGTCGCGCCGATGGCCCGGACACTTCCGCGACGATAACTTCGCGCGCGCCGAGAGCTCTTCGAACAGATCGATCGCGGGCTTCGATCACCGCAGCATGAGTATTGATCACACCTTTGGGGTCAAACTCGACGAGGTTGGGCTTCAGCAGCACGCGCTTGCCGGTGAGGTCAATCTGAAACAACTTGATGCCGCGGATAATCGTATCGCGCAGCCCGTTAGCGTAACTATCCGCCGCCAATATCGCCACGCGCGAACTCTTGGCTTTGACATAGCGCCGACTTCTCCCAGCGAATCGGCTGCTCACACGCGCCGAGGAACGGATATACGCTGGCCGCTGCCGCGGTCGTTTAAAAATTGCCGTCGATTCATTTTCATATTCGAAAGCAAGTGCTCAAATCGAGCTCTCGCCTCACCTCTCGTTCCACCGCAAGTTCCTACACGCGAAAATAGCGCGCGCCATTTCCCAGCGCGAGCACGCTGAGCGCGAGAGCCTTGAGTCTCGCCGAGAAATTGCGTTTTAACGAATCGTTGTTCCAGTCGTTTTTTCAGCTCGGCCCCGTCTTGCCATAAATCGACAAGCAGAGCAGAGTCCAGCCAAGCGCCAAGCCGGGCCCGTATTTTGCGCCATGTCGATCAACGCGCGAAGGCTCAACTGATTTTCTTTGCGATCGCGCCGATCTTGCAGCGCGATCAACGCGATCTGCCGTAATGTCGGGATACGGCCACAACCGGTCGTCATAGACAGCCGCGTTGCCGTAGTTCCAGCCGCCGCCTTCGCACATCCGGTCGTAGATCATCAGCTCGCCCTGTTCGACACGCCTCATGAACCGTTTTAGCTGGAAGATGGCTTTTATCTTCTTCAACGCGAGGATAAAATAGCTCGTCGGTTCTACCCAGCTAAAGCTGTGCGGCGTCCAGGACCAACCGATTGAGGTCTTCATTCAAATGAACGATTTTCTTCTCAAAGAGAGCGCCAGAATCAGGTTCGCTAGGATGCCGGGCTTACTGCCCTCCTGTTCGAGAACCCAATTCCCGGCTTTGACGATCCGATCCCGTTGATCGGCCGATTCGCTGAGCGCAATCAGCGCCAGCGCGGTACTCCACGACGATCCTTCGTCATGCCGCTAAGCGGCCAACTGCCATCGGAATTCTGGCGCTCTGCAAGCCACTGTCCGGCCTTCTGAGTAGCTAGGTTATGCCCGCCAAGAGAGCGCAGGGCCAAAGAGCCAGAGCCGTAGCCTCAGTGTTGCTGCCTTTACCGGCGACCGAACCCCAGCCACCGTCCGAGTTTTGGCTACGGGATAAGAGCGTCGTCGCTTCTTCCAACATATTCATCCGACTAGTCTACGGCTAATGCGTAAATTTTATGCTTACCGTCCATGCTGGTAAAGACATTCTTAGCTCTGTCACCGTACGCCGCAACCAGACCGTCAAACAACCGCAGTGTCGCGTTTCCTTCGGCATAACCGTCCATCGGGTCGATTACGAGATAGCCTACTTTCAGCTTATCTAACTGCGGCTTGATCACTTCCACCGAGCCGACGTCGGGGCGCGCATGCCCGTAAGGGTAAAAATACGTCACCGATCGGTGCAATGCCGGACGGATCGCGCGTCGGCCGGTATAAAGATAATACATCGGATCATAAGCCGTCGCGAGCAACGCATCCGTAGCCGTATGCTGCCGAATCCAAGCGAAACTCTCTTCAAACCCACTCAAGCATAGGGCATCCGGTACCCGTACACGCCCCGAGTCGTTTTATCGTCTCGTATCAATAGGTAACTTGATAGCCAGACTCCGTTGACGATCAGAATCAGCACCGTCGGGCACCAGCTAATTTTCCTCCCCAGCTTTGCTAATGGATACTCGCCGCTTATAGAATCGAGCCACTGCTCGATTGTCTTCATGCCGCGGAAGAGAAACAAGATCAAAATGGCGACGAGCGGCCCTAGGATATCGCCCCGGGTGAAACGGCCAAATTAAAAGCAGAGCGACGGACGATAAAAAACTCCAGTTGACGAGCTCTGCGCGACGCATCGAGGCAATCATGCCGATGGTGCTCAGGGCAATCACGAGAAAATACAATCCGGGCATCAGCGGAGTGAGATAGAGCACCTCGAAACTCACCGCCAAATGACGCGCATTACCGACCACAACAATCCACAGTTGACGAGCCCACGCCGACGCGTCCCCTGCCCGCGCGATGCCAAAATCGTAGGCAGCGTAATAGGCATAGAGCGAATCCGTTGATGGGAATGCCGCGCGAGACACCCACAAAACCAAGGCACGAGGAATAGCGCCAATACACCGATGAAGTAAGCCACGCCCCGCCAGCCGCGCCTCGTGAAGGAATACAGCCCGCCGGCCAGCACCAACGGCGCCGCCGCGAGGCGAGTCAGACAGGCCAGTCCGGTCACCAGTGCCAACAAAGGAACGTCAAATCGTGGGTCCGACGAACTGGCTTGAGATGCGCCTATCGTCAACGCGATCAACGCGAGCATGACAAAAAGCAAGTCACTGATCACATAGTCGGTGTAAGTGAAAATGACCGGGTTCGTGCAAACAACGATCGCGAAAATCAGCGCGGCAAATTTCGCCTCAGGAAAATACCGCCGGTAAAAGACCATGCTGACAAAGAAAATTGCGGCGAGGATCGCGACATTGAGGCTTTTAAGAAGAATGATGTTCTGCGGGAAATTCGAATCCAACGCCCAGATCCAGGAAAGCAGGTAAGAATACAAAAACGGATATTTCGTCTGCGGCGGGGCCGCCGGTAGACTGATGATTCGATACCCGTCCCCTTGGGAAAGAGCTTTCGCGACGACGGTGTAGATGCCGTCATCGTGAAACAGACCGAGCGCTTGCTTGTTAGCGCCCCAGAATGCGGCGGCCGCCGAGCAACAACCCGACCGACAGCTCGCCAGAACCCAGAACCGCGCGGATGCCTGATGATTGGCTATGGCTGTCGGCTGCTCCATTGCCACGGAGCCTATTTCGCCTGGCTTAACTCCTCGTCGATGATCGCCGAAAAAGCGTCCAACGGCCTGCGCCCCTGATATCTCTCTGCCGTTAATAAAGAACGCCGGCGTTCCAGTCAGACCGAGCTGAGCGCCATCGTTTACATCCTTCTGCACCGCGCTACGATATTTACGGCTGGTAAAACACTGATCGAAGGACGGCACGTTGAGACCCACGTCTTTAGCCGCGCTCTTTAACTCCTCGGCGCCCAGTTTCGGCGTGTCAGCATAGAGCTTGTCGTGATACTCCCAAAATTTACCCTGCTCTCCGGCGCAGCGAGCCGCCTCCGCCGCTTGAAACGCCTGCGGATGGATGGCCTCCAGTGGCAAATCTTTATGCACCACCCGCACTTTGCCGTCATATTTTTTAATAGATCTTTAAACGTCGGCTGAACGGTTTTACAGAACGGACACTGAAAGTCCTCGAACTTAACGATCGTCATCGGACGCAGCCTCCGCCGCCGCGCATCGGCGCCCCGGCAAACGGCACGTCGGCACGCGACACGCGCGCGGGCGTTGAAGGTAGGTCGTGATTTTGGCCTTGGAACGGAGGGCTTCAAAGAATTCACTTTTTGCTTCCCGATCTTCTGCTCGCGCAGGTAATCGCGAATTTGATCGTGAACCTTATCCACTCCTACGCCAGACGAGCCTTATTGCCGTCGTAAAATCGTTGTATCTCGTCTTCCGTAATCGCGCGGAACCTTGCCATTCACTTCCTGTTCCAAAAGTGTAGTAACGGAAACCTTTCGATTTTGCGCCTCCCGCGTCACCAAGTCGCGCCGATATATTCGTCGAGCTTCTGCCGCTCCAACTTGTATAGCTGCTCCCGCGCATTCGACAGTGCTTTCCTGCCGTGCGATCTAAATCGCTCTGGGTGACTACAGTCCCGTCAACTTCGGCTGATTTTGCTGAGTCATCTCCTCTGAACGACAGCTCCCATGTGTTACCAGCAGAACTCGCGAAGCCGAAGAAGACGAAATAACTGCCTGCTGATCTAGACATGGAAAGAGAATTTGAGCCTGATAAGAAATAATGCGACTGGCTGCCTCGCTTTTTAACTCAAGCAGCCAATCGAAGCTTCGATTTGCAAGTTTGATTGTTATGTGTTTAAAGAGCGTGCCGATGCGCTGTTATTTTATAACTACATCCCTTTTGACCTTCGGCGCACCAGCCGGCGGGTTGAAACACACGTTAGTGTCGATGTAAACCTCGGGCAATGTAAAGTAGGACTGCAGGCGATGCTAGCCTTCGATGAACTTATGTCCTTACTTCATCCTTAAACGACTTCCGTGGGGTAGATTTCCAGCCCAATTAACTATCTTCGCTGGGTTCTGGCGGATCGCAGTTAGCACCACCGCCAATCACGGGCAGTAGCCACCAGCCATTAGGGCGATCCTTCATAAAGAAATCCTGCAGCCGTACGTAGCGCGGTATTGACCTCGCCCACGGCAAGTTCTAGCGCAAATCGGCGTAAGACCAGATACCGAGATTGCCGACAACCGGTCCTCCGGAGCATTCTGTCACAGACACCTTAAACAGCGCTTTTTAATATCCTGAATTTTTCTTCACGCACTAGCCGGTGGCTGGAACAGTTACTGTTAGCGTCGATAAACTCGTTAATGTAAGTAGGACTACAGGCGATGTTAGCCTTGATGTATTTGTCCCATTACCATCCTTAACGACTTCCGTGGGGTAGATTTTTAGCCCAATTAACTATCTTCGTTGGGTTCTGCGGATCGTGCAGTTAGCAACCACGCCGCCAATCACGGGCAGTAGCCACCAGCCATTAGGGTGATCCTTCATAAAGAAATCCCCAGCCGTACACTCAGCGTGGTATTGACCTCGCCCACCGCGTTCTGGCAAACCCGGCGTAGCCGATGTTCCGAGATTGCCGACAACCGGTCCTCCTGGAGACAGCTTGGTCAGACACCTTAAACAGCGCTTTAATATCCTGAGCACCGGACGAGCAACTTAGAAACGTAGTCCAGCAGGCGTTTTCGCTATTAGTATCGTCCGCGATCTCGGGTGCTGAACCCGACCACCATCGCCCGGTTTTTGTCTCTTTCAGCCCCAGCGTGAGATTTGACCAGATAGCAATAGGAATAGACGGCCTCGAAGTAATGACAGAGACAGCGCTGACGTTTACATTAGCGCTGCTCTGACGCGTTTATGCTCTAGCAAGGTCTTCATCAATGGCGGGAGGAAAGAGAGGCGTACCGGATAGCGCTACCACCTTCTAGCGCCAAGCTTTTGCACCCCGTTGGCGCAGTAGCAATAGCGGGCCGTGATCAGACTGGCTGTCGAAGTCAGAAGTTAATATAAAGGCTGACATTGGCGGCGCCTATTTGGTTTCCAGCGGGCTTGCTACGTAGTCATTCGCCAGGCCAACGTGGGCCGCAGCTCGGGCTGCTACCAGTGCTCTGGGCGCTACGTGTGTACAGGCCGGAGATCGCAGAGAGCGCGGCAGCATCCACCAACAAAGCAGCCCGGCCTCTGATTGGGTGGGCGTAGGTCATGTGTCCCGTGTCCAGCCCCACGCCGACCAACGACCAGGTGATATCGACAACCATTAGCGCCGATAAAAACGATAACCGAGCCGCGTTCGTTTGTCACAGGTTGCATAATGCCTCCCACGATGTTCAGTTATGAATTCCCGGTGGCGGTTGGTGTTGTGCTGCAAGCCGCAGCTATTAGTATCGGGTTGAAATTCATACCGCATCTTTGTTGTGCGAACAATTCGCAAGTTGACTCGAGGGAGCCAAACCCAGAAACCCAATCAACCGATACCAAAAAAGTTATATGTTCCTTGAGCGATAACTTCGACGCTCTGCGCGCAATTGGCGGCGCCGGTTGCGTAATAATTTACCGTAACTTGCTTGGTTGTGGATCCGGATGACCAACAGTGCCGGTAAGCTAGGCGCAATCTGAGTTGCCAGAGTGGTCGCTTTGGCATTATCGAGTAAATCAGTCGTTGGCAGCCCTCCGCGCACCGTCGCGTGCCACGTTTTGCGTGAGGTGACCGGCATAGATCGACACCCCAAAATCGAACGGCACGTATAACGCAACCAAGACAATAGGCGTGATAAGCGCGAGCTCGACGATACTTTGTCCTTTCCGATCTAAGCGACAGTTCATATTCGTTCCTCAGCCGACTTCTTGAGCTAGCATTGGTGCTCGTAGCGCATCGTGACCGTACGGCTCATAGGACACAGAGTCGGGCACGGTGAAGCGCATGAATGCGCAGGATCTTATAGAAAAACGGGTAATAAGTCTGCGTCACTCGGACCTCGACCTGCTTGTCGCAGGTCGTCACGCGCGCCGGTAATACGTAAGCGTGATAGATGGTGCCAGCGTTTGCCATGAGTCCAGCGGCCACCCGGTTGGCGATTCGCTGCAGAAGATCATCCGCGCCTGAGCAGGGCAAGTTGCAGAAGAGTGGCAACCCGCCGTGGCAATGCCGGATCGGCGGCAGCGATCCGCGCGCCCTCGCGGCCGCGTTCTGGCCAACGTGGCCGGTGTAAAACATCAGGCCGAAGTCGGCGGGTATCCAGGCTATAATCACAAGCAGGATGAAGCAGAGCGTGAATTCGACTACCGCTTGGCCTCTATTGTCGCAACAGATACGCATGGTAGATTGTGCGGGACGCAAGCGGGGATGACCGGTACTCGTCAACATTCTGTCTTCCCATTGTTCCTTTGCCCTTCACGAATTGTGCCGGGCGCTATGAAACACCTTCGTCTTGGTCCGCGCTGGTTTGTCTTGACTTGGCAGTCATCTGGCTCGGGCATACTTGCTCCAAAGAAGCCCTCGCATCTAATCCGGGCAATAGTGCCTAGGTTCAAATTGTTAAAAATCCAATGAGTGATCCATCGTCTGCAGCAATATGGAAGTTCGTGGCCGGTATTTTCAACCTATCTTACTCAACCGCGTATCCCTCAAATCGTCGATCTCGGAAGTCTCCACTAGTGAAATCTCGAATTGATCGCCGATCTCGGTGCGCGATTTCTTGATCGTGCCATTGGGCAACTCCAGCACGCTATAGCCGTTAAAATGAACCGGGCTTATTCTGTAGGGCGCCAGCCCGGCCATCAGTCCAACGACATGATGGCTCTTGTTTAAAAATACGATGTCGATCGGAAACTTCATCCCGATCGTGTGAATCCCACGGCTAGGCATCAACCACAAAGCCTCTTCGGGTCCGAGATTCGTCCGTTTCAATAAGCCCACCAGCCGCGTGAGAAAGTTGTCCGCCTTCCGTACCTTGGTGGCAAGCCAAGTCTCTTTGGTTAAATTAATGACCGGCACGACCAATTCCAAGTAGTTAATTGCAATGGGTTCGCAAGCATTTCCACGATCCCCAGCCCCGGAGGTCCGAGCAGAATAATAAAAATCGCCGGGAGAATAAAGAATACCAATGGAAAAATCAGTTTAATAACCGTCTTGCGGGCGGCTTCTTCCGCCGCCTGGCTGCGCTTGTCGCGCATTGTCTCGGCGTAGACGCGCAGCGAGCGCGCGATGCTGCCACCCATTTCCTCCGTCTGGGTGAGAAACGTCACGAGAGCGCGAAACTCTTCGACCCCGACTCTCTCCGCCAGCCGAATCAAGGCATCTTTGCGCACCGAACCGGCCTGCATTTCCTGGGTGGTGAGCATCAGCTCCTCGCCGAGCGCCAGCTGCTGCGAGTTTTGTTCCTTGCCGACGCGGTTCAACGCGGCATCGACGCCCATTCCTGCCTCGACGCAGACGACAATCAAATCCAGCGTGTCCGGCAGCGTTTCGCGCATCTCGCGCACTCTGGCGCGAGATTTACGGAGCACCGTAATAAACGGCAGCATATAACCCGGTTGCCGCGCCGGCGGCGCTGAGCATTAGAAAATCACTCATCGCGGCTCCGGACGTGAGCGCCAGAAACATACCGCCGAAAGCGAGGGCGATGGCGAGAAAATTCTGAGACCCCAGAAAATACGCACGGCTCGATTGCCGCGGTAACCCGCCTGATGCAGCCGTTTGCTCGCCAGATTAAAGCGCTCCGGCAGCTCCCGATCCCCGAAAAAGAAATTGGCAACCCGCTCCCAAAACGTTATTTCTTCCGGTGTCGTGGAGCCGCACCTGGGCTCTTGATTCGGTTTGCAAACCGATACTTTCCAGACGCCGTTGGATGGCGTCCTCAGCCACCGGCGCCTTGGACGCAATCACGAAATACGCAAGCGCCGTTATCAAACCAAAGAAGCCGACAGCGATTAACAGTTCCATAAAATAAATTCCTAGATATGAATTTTGATAATCTTACGAAACACCAGGATGCCGCAAACTTCCGAAAACAGCGCCGCCGCCATCAGGCTCCGGCCTATGGGATTTTGCATAAACTTGTTCATCATCACGGGCTCGCGGATAAACATAAAGAACGCCAGAAACGGCGGGACGGAGCAGACCGTCCAGGCGCTGATGCGATTCTGCGCGGTTAAGCTCTTTGATCAAGCGCTCGATGCGGAAACGGTCTCGAATGATGGCCGACAGCTTGGTTAGCAATTCAGCAAGACTACCGCCAACTTCGCGTTGCACCATCAAGGCGGTGTTGAAGAGACGCACCTCGGGTAAATTCATGCGTTCTTCGAATTTTTTAGTGCGTCGCCGAGCGGCAAGCCGAGATTCACCTCTTCGATAAACACGGAAAACTCAGTTCCCATCGGATCCGGCACTTCTTTCGCGACGAAAACCATGGCCTGGGTCAACCCCAAGCCGGCTTGCAGACTCTGGGCGATCATATCGAGCCCATCGGGAAATTGCTCGAGAAACTTTCTCAAGCGCTTCCAAATGATAAACTGAAGATAAATGGAGGGACAGAAGATCGCGATCAAACCGAAAATGAAACACATCACCATCGGTTGGCCCAATATCGCCGCGAGAAAAAGGCAACGCCGCCCGCGCCGACCGAGCAGAGAAGAAACATCCCAGGAGTCATATCCACGTTGGCCCGCTCGAGCCTGAGATCAATACTGTGAATAAATTTCCACCGCGACAACAGCTCATTGACCCAAGGGATCTCGCTATAAATCGAGGTTTTGAGAATACTCTGCATCTCGGCTCGCGAAGCTTGGTCGAACCGGCCGATCGTCGTGAGCCGCCGCTTGATTCTCGCCTGGGGTGAATCCTGGACCGCCATCGGCAGCATGAAAAGTATCACGATCAAAGACACTGCCGCGAGAAAGGAGAATATGCTGATGAGAAGTAAACTCATAGCGCCCTTCTTTTGCTCCCATTGCTACGGGTAAAAAGTGACTGTTGGGAATCCTAAAACCGTATCTCTCGAGTCGATCCATAAACGACGGCATCACACCGGTGGCAACGAATTCACCGACGACCTTACCGTTCTCCATGCCTCTCTGTTCGAACTTGAAGATCGTTTGCGTAGTGATTGTACTTCCTTCCATTCCGGTGACTTCGGAAAACTCGATAACTTTCCGGCTGCCGTCGTTCAAGCGGGTGAGCTGAAGGATGACATCTATGGCCGCGGCGGACTGTTCACGCAAGGCCCTTTCCGGTAAGTTTATTCCCGCCATCAGCATCATCGTTTCCAGACGGGACAGCGCGTCACGCGCGCTATTGGCGTGGACCGTACTGGATTGAACCGTCATGACCGGTGTTCATCGCCTGCATCATGTCGAGCGCCTCACCACCGCGCACCTCGCCGATGACGATGCGATCCGGTCTCATACGCAAGGCGTTTCGCACCAGGTCTCTGGCGGTCACGGCGCCTTGGCCCTCGATATTCGGCGGTCGGGTCTCAAGCCGCACTACGTGTTCCTGCTGCAGTTTCAATTCGGCGGAGTCCTCGATGGTCACAATGCGCTCGTTTTCCGGAATGTAATTAGATAAGCAATTGAGCAACGTGGTTTTACCTGCACCCGTGCCGCCGGAAACGATCATGTTAAGCCGTGATTTCACACAGGCTGCCGCGACCTCCGCCATCTGCGGCGGGGATCGAATTAAATTGAATGAGGTCGTTAATGGTGAGGCGCTCGGCGCCAAACCGACGGATGGACAGTACGGGACCGTCTAAAGCCAATGGCGGGATAATCGCGTTAACGCGAGATCCGTCAGCCAACCTGGCATCGACCATCGGCGAGCTCTCATCTGCACGTCGTCCCACCCGGGTGACGATACGTTCGATGATCTGCATTAGATGCGCGTCGTCGCGAAAACGCACGTCGGTTTTTCCAGCTTGCCGTAGCGCTCGACGTAGATTTGGCTCGATGAATTGACCAAAATATCAGAGATCTCCGGATCCTTCATGAGGCTTTCCAGCGGACCTAAGCCGAAGACCTCATGCTGAACTTCCATCACGAGGCGGTCGCGGTCAGCTCGACTGAGCGGAATCGCCTCGGTCAGGACAATGTCTTCCAGAATGCGCCGAATCTCTACTCGAACCCGCTCCATTTCCAGGTTAGACAGCTTGGAGAGATCCAAGGTATCGATGAGTTTTCGATGAATGCGCAGCCTTAGATCCTGCAGAATGATATCCGGGCTTGTCGTCTGCAGGGATCTGAGCGGGGCTCTGCCGCCGTCACCTGCGCTTCTATCTGTTTCCCACCGGTCTTTGTCTGAATCGAATGACGGATTTTTCATAAATCGCCCCTTACTTAGTTAATCCACGCACCGGTGGTAGAAACCGACCGAGCAAACCCGATCTTTTGTCGTCGCCTATTTCCGCTCGCGACGACCCGGAAAACAAAAATGTATTGAGCACCGCATCAGTAAGACCTGAATAGCTCTTCGAAATATCGGCCTTAGGATCGCATTCCTGTATCGACAAGCCTTGATTAACGGCTGCAATAGCAACCAGGGTAATTATTCGGCAACGTCCAAAACACTTTCACGCCGAGCGCTTTTTCTACAGACTCCAAGGTCATCAACTTACTCTTGACGTACCGGTTGAGGATCAAACGAATTTTCTTGTCATAGATACCCATACGCTCGAAGAGCTCCAAAGCTCGATGAGCGCTCTTGAGTGAAGGCACGTCCATTTCAGTGATAAAGAGAATCAAATTCGCTTTATCTAAAACGAGCGCGAGCATGTCGTCGAACTCCTTCGGCGTATCAACCACGACAAAGTCAAACGACTGGGCCAACACTTCCAAGATTTCGTCGATATCCGCGGGCGTGATCCTCCGCGCATCTTCCGCGTAAAAGGGCTCCGCCAACACCCTGATTCCGGAAGCATGCTTAACCAGGACCCGTCGAGAAAAAGCGGATCGATCCGTTTCAGGTTTTTAACCAAGTCTAGGATCGTGTAGGACGCATCGATATTGAGAAAGCTAGTCACCGATCCGAATTGCAACACGAGATCGACCAAGCAAACCGATTTTTTTGCGCCACCAAAGTTGCAGCCAAGTTTGTCGCTGCCGTCGTCGAACCGACGCCGCCTTTGTTGGATGAGGATTGCAAGGATATGCCCCCGCTCACTCCCCTTCGACGTATGCACGTCAACCTTTTTCGAATCGTATCGAATGATTTTAGAACTTCGGTCCAATTAAAGGTTGCGTAAGAAATTCTTCGGCGCCTGAGCGCATCGCGCGAAGAATCGTGTCGGGCGCGCCGGTCGGCGAAGTCATCACCAATCGCACATTCGGCAGTCTCAGCTTAATTTGCTCCGCTACATTGAAAGCCCGCTCGGGATCGAGATTGATATCCACCACGGCGACAATCGAGCCACTACGAGTTTTTAAGCCGTCAAAAGCCTCGCCGTAGCTGAACACCCGCGGCTCGACCGATACCGACGACTCCTTTCAAGCTGCTGCTTTAAAGAAGCCAGAGCCAGACTGTCTTCGCCGATCAAACAAATTGGTAACTTCATGCCCGTGTTCTATCTAGCTGGATGCCATATCATCGTGTATCGGTTACGCAAGAGCGACGCGCTTACTTACCTCAAGGTATTGAGGCGCCACGGGGTGGTGCTTTCTTTTCGTCCGACACCACCCGGCACCGGCACCTGGCGCATATCCGGATCATCGAATTTTTCGAGACTCGGCAGCTGCGGCTTTTCGCCCGGCTTCATCGTCCGCACGATACGCGGCGTGATCACGAAGACGAGCTCCGACTCTTTGTTGTTGAACTTTGTACTTCTAAAGAGGGCGCCCAAAATTGGCACGTCGCCCAAAATGGAAATTTCGTCAGATCGCTTGACGACTCTCTGATCTAACAAGCCTCCGATAATCAGGCTCTCACCTTCCTTCATCTCGACCCGGCTTATGGTTCGACGGACCACAAAGCTGGGGGTACCTGTCCATGACACCGGCAGCTATATCGCTGACTTCAGGAAACACCCGGAGATCAATTCTATCCGACAAAGTAATTGTCGGAATAAAATCGTAAGCCGGACACCGAACGGTTTATAGATCACGCCAAACGTGTTTGCTGTGGTCGTGATGATGGGGACTTCTCCGCCGGATAAAAAGCCGCCACTCTTGCCGTTTTTCACCACAAGCCGCGGCTGTGCAAGTATCTGAGCTATATCTTTATTTTGAAGCGCTCGATATAATGTTAGTAACTTGATACGCGCCATTAACATACGAAAAAGAACCAGTCAGGGGAGGAACGTTGAGTGCTGGGGTGGATGTTCCGCCGGTATTTGAAGACAGAAGCCCAAATGCATTGCTACCAATCAAACTATTGAACCCCACATGGCGGTAGTTCTGTGAAAAATATCAAGGCCGACCTCTCGGAGTTTGGTCATTGAAACATCGGCCACGATGACGTCCAGCTCAATTTGGCGGATTTCTCTAATGACCAGCAAATCGATGACTCCGTCGATTTTCTTCTTGTCACTCCAGCGATATGTGTCGGTGATGGATGTTTCCTCGGTAAAGGCCAACGTTCCGCCACTGGCAAAGCCAACTCCCGAGGCTCGAAATCTGTGCGAGAGGACTCGCTCCAATAGTAAAAGACGTATTTGTTGAAGGTGCTACAGCCGCGGGAGGCTTGGGCGGGAGATAGGTCGCGACGACTTCCAATACCCGGTCGTAAACGACTTCGTTGGACACCTTCCGCGCAGGACCAAAGACGGTCCAGAGGTCGAGATCTCAACTTTTCATTGGGAAAAATCGCTCTTAGCTGCCCGCGCAACGCAGAAATATCGGGCGCGACAATCAAATCGTAGTTCGATACTTCGCCCTTCTCATCGAAGATGATGAGAGATGTGGTACCCACGTTCTTGCCATTGATCAAGAGCTGACTCGGCGCCACCACAAGAACGTCGGCCACTTCCCGGTTGCGAAACCGATACGCGCTTGGCCCTTTCGGCGAGACGGAAAACCATCGATTTGTTAACAGTGACGGTAATCGCCGGTGCCGTTTGCGACTGCGCACCCGACTTGGACACCGTCAAGGTCAACAGAAAAATCGCCGCTAAACGAACTACTTTATTTAGCCGCCCTGGGACTAAACAATAGTGCCTCATGAACCCTCCCCTTACCATTAGAATTCCACCACATTACGATTGCTACCGTGGATGACTTCGACTCGATATTTATCCGGTGGAGAGCGCCGCAACACCGCCGCCACCCACCTTGCGAGGCGCGGCCGCGAGCGCCAACAAATCTCGTTTATTGCTTGCCGATGGTCATCGTAGTCGCATCGTCCCCTAAAGGCCACGCAAAGCCAAAACAATTTGGCCCTCTTGCGATGCTAGCGACAGCTTCTCCGCTTCTTCCGGAGTCACTTCAAGAGTGATTGACCGAGCGAGCTGTGGCTTGCCGTCTTTTTGTTCCGTGCTTTGAGCTACGGATAACACCCGCTTATTTTGTAAAACGATCTTAGAAATCTTCGCATCCCCAGCAGCACCTTGAGGCGTGGTCGTTAGAATGATGTCGACCCGGTCATCCGGCACAATAAACCCGCTAACACCGACGATCTCATCCACTCGCAGGGCTAAGGCACGCTTACCGGCCTCCAATCGAACCAGTTAATCCCGAAGCGCCCTCGCCGGCGAGGCGCGATTCCAAAATTGGCTCATTCGTCAAGATTTTTACCCGATTTACTTTGCCGACGATTTGCTGCTGCGACGAAAATGCACCGGCTGGTATCGAGGTTTTCGGCCAAGGCGTGGTCTTGGTCAGACCTTTTTCATCGTTTCCTCGTTGAAAATCGTCCCCGGTGGAATGTCTTGTGCGGCTACAACAATTTCCTGATTCGCCGCGCGCAGCGTATCCTCCGTTTTTTGTCGTTCGCTGAGAAAATTGCATATCCCATAGGCGGCAATGAGACCAAAAACACTGCAACCACTAACGCAATCTTTAACCTGTTCTGCATAACAGCTCCTCATCAACGGTCCTTATTCTCTCAAAAGTTATTAAGCGCGCTTCAAAATCTCTCTTTGATCAAATCGAAACTACGATCAAAAGCCAGCCCATCGGCCGGTAGAGTCGAAATAGTATGCGATTATCATTCCAGCCGCAAAGGCAGCTCCCCAGGGAACCGAGCCGCCTCTCTCGGGTCTTTACGTGCACCGGATCAGGCAAGACGCTTCCCATACTAAGAATCGCAATTTTGATGTTCAACCAGAATTCTTTGAAACGAGAGATATGAGCTAAACCCATCGCGAGGTAGCCGGACGGCAATCAATCCCGCGATCAAAGCAGAATAGAAAAAACCCGCGGCAGCCACGACACGCCAAGAAGCGCGCCGACGACACCGAAAAATTTTACGTCACCCGCACCGATCCAACCAAACGCGAACGGAAGAATTAGCACCGTGACTCCAACCACAAAGCCCAAGAGGCTTTGCAAAAGATAAGATGAACCGTGAAAAGCGTTTAATATAAGACCAGATACTAAACCAGTGGCGATAAGCCAGTTCGGGATTCTTCTAAGTTTTAGATCGAAGAAAGCCGACAGCCCGCTCACCACAAATATAACGGTGTCCGACACGGTTCAAATGTTTAAAACGTTATTATTAACCGTCAAAGGGTACACTGCATCCAAAATCTTGTCAATTAATTTCCCGTTGAGGCGCATTCGAGCCTTGGCCGAAAACGGCCTTGCGACCGCTTTCGAGCCAAGGCTCTTGAAAGAACCTCGGAATTACGAAGATGAATTACAGGCTGACGGACTCGTAACGCAATCAGTGACCTTGCTCCAGCCAGCAGCCAACCCACTGCCGATATTGGTACTTTTAATGGCTACCCAAAAAACCAGGGCGACCAGCACAACGATCAAGGTGTACTCAACTAAACCCTGACCTTCTTCCTCGACTAACAAACGCTTTAGAAGCTCCATATCTTTCACCCCCTTTCCTGTTTTGAGCTGTTAAACTGTTTTTATCTCTTCAATTAAGGCGACGGTTGGGGAAGACAGCAGTATTTGTGCCAATATCCAGATCATCAGAAATTCAGCTAATTATACTTTCCGGCTACCAATTTTCAGTTTTTTGCTTGACAAAATTGACACCGGATTTGAACTTAGTGTCACAACACCGCTAATGACTCGGTCACCGTCAAATGACGATTGGCGGTCCCAGAGACTCTGGAAAGCAGCCATGACAAATTCTTAACATATTGAGCGGTTCTTACCTCTTCACTCCCCAAGGCGTGGAACTGATGTGGAGTCAAATCCCACATATTGGAACTTCATGCCCAACGACTAAAGTAAAAGGGTATGTGTTTTGCTATCGGTGAAACATTAAAGTTTAAGGATCGTTCTCGATTTGCCACAAATATACGTTTGATTTCCTTTACGCTCCCATTCTCATAACGACACGAAACTCGAAGGACACGAAAAATAATGAACAACGACAAAAAGAGAACGTTCCGCTGACGGTTTTGGTCATTGAAGATCATCCGGACCAGCGGGACCTACTCGCTATAGTGCTTCAGAGAGAAGGCTATAAGGTCATCACCGCGGCGAACGGCTTGGAGGCGCTCGAGAAGCTTGAAACCGACAAGGTCCAGATCGCCCTCTCCGATATCATGATGCCGAAAATGGACGGATTCGAGCTCATCAAACGTATTCGCGGAAACCCCGCTTTAAAAAACATTTACCTGATTTTGATTACGGCTCGAATTCAAGAAGGCGACCGCGTGCGCGGTCTGGATCTTGGAGCCGATGACTACATCACCAAACCATTCTCCTTTTCGGAATTGCTTGCGCGTATCCGTGTCGGCTCGCGCGTGGTTCAATACCAGCAACATCTTGAATACCAAACTCAGGTCGACTCACTCACCGGTCTTTTCAATCGTCGGGCCTTCGAGAAAAAAATTCACGAGGAGTTTGAGCGCTCTAAACGTTATCACAATCCCATGTCGCTGCTTATTCTCGATATCGACAATTTTAAAATGATCAACGATACGTATGGTCACCATGGCGGCGATGCCGCCCTTGTAAAGATTTCGGAAACCTTCCGCGAAAAAACTCGGCAGAGTGATTTTCCATCCCGCTATGGTGGGGAAGAATTTGTGCTAGTCTTACCCGAGACGGATCAGGACAATGCCCTTCAAGTGGCAAGCAAAATTCATGAATCCATACGGACCTGCGCTTTTGGGACCACGGCGCGGCCATTCACGCTGACCGTCAGTGTCGGGGTCAGCTCCACGTCAGCGCGGTACTATGCGGATTGGCGAGAATTGTTGGATGACGCAGACCGCGCGTTGTATGTTGCGAAAAATTCCGGCAAAGACCGTATTGAAATTTGGGAGCCCGAAAAAAACTAGCTCAATGCAAACGTCTGTTCATCCCTGACTTTAATGCCGGCGCGAACCTTTATAAGCCTAGCTTTCGTCCTCGTGACGTTGGCCGTCAGTGCCAATTTGTCGGCCGCGGACTTATCGAACAACCCAAGGCTCGTTTTAGAACTTGCGCAAGCACGGGAAGCCGGTAACCCTCCACGCGGCGGGTCCAAATCAACGCGCAAAGAAGAAACCCTGCCAACTCGATTCGACACGTTGACCGAATTGCTGGGAACCAACAAAGAGCTCTTTGTTTATGGCGCCATCGCAGCTTTCGGAATTCTTATGATGGGACTCGCGATCGGCAGCGCGTCGTCGAATGCAAAGAGCAAAACGAACGCACAATTGACGCTGCTCAAGCAGGAAAAAGAAAAGGCAGAGAATCTAGCAAGACTGAAAGCAGAATTCTTGAATCAAGTCTCCCACGAGTTGCGTACGCCTCTGGCGGTCATCATCGGTTACATCGAATGCATCACCGATGGCCTCTATGGAGAAATCGAATCAAAGCATCATGAAATTCTTCAAGTCGTCGCCAAACAATCAACCCATCTCAAAAATATGATCGATCAGATTTTGATCTACTCGCGACTGGAGGCCGGCAAACAACCGCTCCGAATCGAAGAGCTGCAACTGACGAAAGTTATCAATGATTTGAAAGATACTTTCGAATTTCTTTGCCGACAAAAAGGAATCGAACTCCGCTGGGAACTCCCCAGAGACCCTTTATCGATTCGCAGCGACGCGACTCGCTTAAAAGAGGTCGTCAGCAATCTATTGCAAAATGCGGTCAAGTATACCGATCGCGGGCAATCACGGTGCGAGTTGGGAAACACCCATCGACCGACTCGGCTACAGTCGAAGTGCAAGACACCGGGATGGGAATTTCCGAACAGCATTTAATGAACATATTCGAACCGTTCATGCAGGTACACAAAACCTCCACCGAAAACTCACGAGGTGGAATCGGCTTGGGCCTAAGCATTGTCAAGAAGCATTTGGAGCAAATCGGCGGGACCGTCACTGTAGAAAGTGAAGTAGGTAAAGGGTCCAGCTTCCTGATAGTTCTCCCGCGAAATTACGACAAGCAGAAATCGCGGAAACATTGGCTCATGGGCCTGATAAAATCCCGCCCTGCGAAACTTCAAGGCGCATCGGCCGCCCTCGCACATGCAGAAGCCGAGGAACAAAAAACCATCAACACTCGCCAAGCGGTCGGATAGTTTCAGCCTTCTCCGATTCGGCATTTCAACTCGACAATTCAGGAGCGCATTCGCCCGGAATTCTTGATGGCTAAAGACAGTGATACCGCTTTAGGCAGGATGCGCTGGATTCCGGTGCTCCTCTTCCGTCGATTGCTAATATCGTCTTTGTTTCGGCGCTCGGTGTTTTGATTTTTAGTGTGGGAAACGCACTACTCAGCGATGGAGACACCGGCTACCACATCCGCACCGGTGAATTGATCGCACAAACCTGGCGCATCCCCTACGACGATCCTTATTCGTATCATTATCCGCCGCTTAAATGGACGGCTCACGAATGGCTATCCGAGCTCGTAATGGCGACAATCGTCAGAGCGTTCGGTCTGACTGGAGTGGTTGTCTTTTTCGCCTTTATTCTGGCCACCACTCACTGGCTGCTATATCGTGTTCTCCGAAGCAAATCAGATGACATCCTTTTTGTGTATTTTTGTCACCTTACTTGCGTCCGCGACTTCATCAACACACTGGCTTGCTCGCCCACACGCATTTTCACTATTGTTCACGGTCGCTTGGTGCCACTGTTTGGATCGGTTTCAGTCTGGAAAGGAACGTGCTCTCAATCTTCTTCCGGTTCTTATGCTATTCTGGGTCAATCTCCACGGCGGTTATTTCATCGGCCTTCTTCTTGTTATGATCTATTTGACGGGGAACCTCTTCTACCTCGCTCACTGAGGCGCCAGACGTCTCACAAAAATCCCTTCAAAATGTCAAAGGATTATCTCTATTACTGTTCGTTTGCGTCTGCGTCTGCATGGTGAATCCGTATGGACCTAAGCTTCTCTGGTTTCCTATTCACATCACGTCAGATCGCTTTGTTATGGATCGAGTAACGGAATTTCTGTCACCCAATTTCCACGATGCCTTGCCGTTTAAATACATGTTATTGGCTCTCATCGGTGCTTTAGCGCTATCGCGGTCGGCGCTCAATCTAATCGACTGTTCGCTCGTGGTCTTGCTGTCCTATATGTCGCTTTATTCTGTACGGCACGTGTCGCTCTTTGCAATTATTCTGGCGCCAGTGCTACTGAAAACAGCTTCGGAAATTGTAAACAGAATGCCTAAACCCATTTTAAAGTTCTATCGAACGCGCAATCGAAACTTGAAGGCCATTGACGCGGAAGTTAACGGTTACGCTTGGCCGGTAACCGTCATTGCTTTAATTGTGGGTCTCATCGCGTCAGGGAACATAACCTATCGGTTCGACGAAAAGGTCTTTCCAGTGGCCGCAGTCGAGTTTATGAAACGAGAACCGATCGCTGGAAACATGTTCAATAACGACGAATTCGGCGACTATATTATATTTACGGCGTGGCTCGCGTACCGCGTCTATATAGATGGTCGCAGCGACATGTACGGCGAGAAATATGGCGGCGATTACTTAAAATTGCCGATGTGCAGCCGGGATGGAAAGAGATTCTAAAAAATACGCCGTCAGTTGGGTCATTTTTAACACTCAGGCGCCGCTCACAGCTGCACTTCACGATCAAATAGACTGGCAAGCAATTTATTCCGACCCCGTAGCGACGATCTTTGTGAAGAACGACACCGAGCACGCGTCGCTTTTAGCAAAGTATCCCGCAGTAAATTTGGCCATCAAACAGTGAGTCATTGCCGCTCGATGAACTGGTGCAGTGCCACTATCCACAAGTCACCCAGACTTCTTAGCGCGCGATTCTTTGCAACCTCTTTATGAGCCTGACAAATATGTCGACTCTCCCGTCTTTTTGCCACCCCGTGTCGCTTACTATGAGATCGCGCACTAACTGACGGTCCGCTAACTGCCACCAAACTCAATTTGTGGTCGCTGGCACAACCATTGCTGCCATTTACCCCTGATCGTCTGCCTTTGCGCGCCGATCGATCGAGAATTTTGATAATCCAAACTTGGGCTCAGGCTTTTAAATGACCGGCATGATGAGTCACAACGCAGTCTCTACAAGTGGCAACGCGGAATTTGAATTACGCATTCGTCAAGCTCTGCTTTCGGCTAAGCACACCGTACCGCAGGTCGCCGTGTTACTTTTTGCCTTTAATCATTCGAACACCAGCGACAACCTCGACCCTGCTGGCAACGCCCTCAATAATTCAGCGTTAATGCGATTGAGGGGCGGCTTGCGTGACTCCGATACTGTAACATTGCTGAACAGCGGCCACATCGGCGTACTCTTACAATCAGTGCAAGGCCCGCAAGATCTCGATTTGGTCATAAACCGCTTATTGGCCCGATTAGAAGATCCTGTACAGATTGGGAATCGATCCATTGTGCTCCAACCACGGATCGGAACGGCCCTCTACCCAGAGCACGGCGACAGCGTCAGAAGTTTAATCGAATATGCGGAGAATGACCTCGCGTTAACTAAGAGCGACGCAAAATTCTTCACTGTTCATTCAGCGAACCCGCGCAGCTTGTTTACGCCGCGTCAATGGATGACCGAGCTGCGCCAAGCGATCGTCACGGATCAACTATTCCTAACCTTTCAACCTAAAGTAAGTCTTTCGCAAGGCCGTGTCACGGGCGTCGAAGTACTGCTGCGTTGGCAACACCCCGAGCACGGCGTCATAGTTCCCGATCAGTTCATTCCGGTTGCAGAGCGCACGGGATTGATTATTCCGTTAACCCTGTGGGTCCTACAGCAATCTCTTCTCCAGTGCCGGCAGTGGAATGACATGGGCCTGGATATAGGCATCGCCGTCAATTTGACCATGTGGAACTTAGAGGCGCAAGAACTTCCGGACCAAATTGAGAAGCTGCTACGCGATACGGGAGTAGCGCCAAAAAACTTGGAATTGGAAATCACTGAAACGAGCATCATGAACGATCCTCAAAGGGTGATTCGTACACTAAACCAGATTCGTCAACTGCGTGCTCATTTCGCCATTGACGACTTCGGTACCGGATATTCTTCGTTCGCTTATCTCACCAAACTGCCAGTCTCTTGCATCAAGATCGACAAATCGTTTGTGCAAAGCATTGAGACCGACCGGGACAACTCCGTAGTTGTCAAATCCATAATCGACCTTGGACATAACCTCGGCCTAAAAGTCGTCGCCGAAGGCGTCGAGACGGTTCATGCAAAAACTGCTCAGAGTTTTTCAGTGCGATGAGGGCCAAGGCTTCTACTATTGCCGGCCGATCCCTGCGGATGCCATGACTAAGTTTTTGTTACAGCCGCCGCTGACCGTAAAGGAGCGGCTATTCGTTGCGGAAACACCGGAACCGGCTCCACTGGAGCGAGCCGAGAGTTACGATCCCAAGGCTCTAAGTTCCGCTCGCAAAGGGATCGAAAAGCCCAACACGGCTGCTTGACTTGGCAACCGTTCGCAAGCACAATAGCAAGCGATCAGCGAGACAATTCCCAAATAGAAAGGAAGCAGACTTATGAAAAGACGATTGGCTTCGGGACTGTTCGCGGTGATGTTGGCCGTTGCCGTGTTAATCATGCCCGGTTTGGCCCGCGCGCAGCAAGCACAAGAGGACAATGGTATTTTTATTTTGGGAAGCGTCCTGTTCTCGATCCTGCACGTACCTTTTAAGCTTGCCACGTGCGTCGGGACACAAGCGACCGCGGCCGTAGCCTACACCGCAACTTTTGACGTTCCAGGCAACTACGACGGCGGCACGAACGGTAGAGATATCGGCGAAACCGCCCGCCGCAGTTGTACCGGGTCGTGGTTTATCATGCCGTCGCAAATCAAGAGTGACTACGGGAGATAGACGCAAAGGCCATTTTTCAGCAGCTTGGTAGCGTAGCTAGTCGTCGCGCGTCGATCACCCCACGTCTGCCGCTTCTATTGTCTGGCTCCGTTTTGTTAGATTGAATGCTTGGGTCACGCAGATTTTTGAATTTCTCGCCCTTCATTCCGCTCTTTCTCAGATACATAATCAGATTGCTGATCATACTCGACAAGGGTTTGAACGATTTTTGAGCAGGTCGGCGTCTTTCGTGGGCAACGTAACGCTGATCTACGGCCACATAAATTTATGAGTACTTCGCATGAACCTTTGGTATATAAAGAAACTGACTGAACTCTTGATTGCCGCCGCGCTCCTGAATCCTTCGGCAATATTTACATGATAGAATTCACTGCCCGCTCGATTTGGCCGCTCAGCGCGAAATCCTTCAGAATTTCTCTGCCTTTGGTCAGACGGTAGATCTCTTACGTCAGCCGTCGCACCTCTTTCCAACTCTTCGAATTGCTTCATCACGATAAACCTCTCCGGTTTTAGTTCAAAGTTCAAACGTGCTTGGCTTGCTCTGAAACAACGTTGAACCTTTGAACGATTATTATTCGACGCTCCCTTGCAAAAACCATCTCCGTCTTATCCGATCATAATAAAGCCAGAGCAGATCGCCGCGGCGGGTTTCGGCGTAGTAGTATTCGCGTTGGATTTCTCTATTCCACCAGCCGCCGGCGAGGATGTAGGGGCCAGTGAGCTTGTCGATCGCGCCGCGCTTCGGGCCCAAGATGAGCCAGCCGTCTTCGTGCGAGTGATAGGGTTTACCGGCGAGGCGGATCGGCTTGGCGGCGAGGCGGCGCACGAGAGTTTTCACGGCAGCGCCTTTCGGTTCGGGTGATCTGACGCGGAGCAAAGGTTCCCAGGCAAAGCGCGCTTCAGGAAGATGGCCGTCGGTGCTTGGCGCACACGACGGCTTCGTCGCCGAATTCGGCGCGCAAGCGAGCCAGCGCGCGATTGGCGGCATCGAAATCACGCGTGGGCTTTTCGGTGAAAAGACGCAGTTGCTCGCTGGTGGCGGCGCAAGCTTCGGCGCTGAGTTCTGATTCTCGACTACACCGGCGGCAAGCTGGAACGACTCCAGGCGCAGCCGAATTAAATCTAAAATCTGCGCTGCATTGAGCGTCGGGGTTGCTGGGCGCAGCGGCTCTTTGAGCCAGCCGTTATGATCGATCAGCAAGGCGAGCTGCAGCGTGACCAGCGCTTGATGGCGCTTCGCTAGAATGATCAAGAGTGGATGCAGCAGTTGCTTGATCAGAAACAGCAGCCGCGTGGTGTCGTCTTCCGCATTGTCAAGAATGTATTTTTGTCGTGCGCGCTCTTCCACTGCCTGCGGCTCGAGCGGCGCCCAGAGATCGCCGGCGGCCATGCGGTAAAGTCGATGTGCTGCTGTGCCGAAGCGCTCGCGCAGCCCGCCCGGCGGAAGGGAGAGCAAAGCACCGACGGTTTTAATGCCGAGTTGAAAAAGTATATCGCGGAACTCGGGTTCGATATTCAAGCGATTGAGCGGCACCGCGCGTGCGCCGCTGCGCTCTTCGGCGGGATCGCGAAAGATCGTAATCCCCTTTTTGATTTGGCGACGGCGTAAGCGCCGAAGCGCGTGAAGCCGAGCGCCAGATTTGCCGTGAATCCTCGGGCGCGCAGATCTCGATGTATGGCGTAGGCCCATTGCCGCGCGGCGAAGCGTAGAGATTCTGCAGGCCGGCGCCGTTCAACCAAAGACGCCCGGCTCTTCAGCCGATGGTTCAACTTCTGGAGTAAACCGCATGAGAGAATAGGTTAAATCGCTAACAGCTTTTTACTTTCAGCGAGCGCGACTGCGCCGGCACGGAGCCCCGTGGCTAAAGAGAAGGCCGCGGCATAACGCAAGCCGGGGAGCACGCCCTGCTGGCGGGCTTTTCATTAACCCAGAGTAGCAAACCTTGGGGCTTGTCTTCAGCCACCACCGCTACCGGATAACCGGCCCATTCGGAGTGGCGCCGAAGCAAGAGCTGCAGTGGAAAATCCGGCAGATCAACACAAGCCAGCCGGTCCGGTATAGAGTTCTTCATAATGCCAAGTGGGGCCACGTCGTTTGTCCTTGAGAACGCGCAGCGTAAGCAAATCGATTATCCGCAGCGCGCTTTTTTTCAGCGTGCGCTCGGAGCGAAACCAAAGAACCGAGAGAAAACGCGGCGCGGTCTTTTTCGGTCAGACAAACCACGCGCGGTGTGATGACGATGGGCAAGACCGGTCAGCGCGTCTCGCAACGGCATCGGAATATCGGCGGCACCGAGATCGAGCACAACGATACCGAAGCCGCCGGAGCGCAAAAGCTTTTCGCCGGCCCGCGCGATACCTTCAGTATTGGTTAAACGAATGACGACTCAACGACTTTAAATCCATGCCGTTTTGAGCCGCATCGAGCGGATAAAAACAACTTTCCGTCGAGGTCACCCAACCCACCGGTTCGCCGCATTCTTGGGCCTCGCGCACCAAAACAACAGGTAAGCGTCAACGCGGCGGTAGCCGTGGAGCCGGAAATCTCCACCAGCCGCCCAGCGACTTCGGCCAACGTCCACGGCGTCTTCGAAGGGACGACGAGATGAAGTTTTTGCGCGGAAGAAAAAGCCATAAAAATGAACCACAAAGTACGCAAAGGTCACAAAGGTTTTAAAACTCGGAATAGGCTTCCAGCGAATTTGCATCGAACCGTTCAAGAGGAAAACTCTCGAAGCTTAGCGGTTTCAATCGTTCCAGTAGTTCCAATAGTTCAAACCGCTCGAATCCCTTTAAACGGCTTGAACGTTTTGATGACTTGAACCATTTGAACTCATCTTCGTTAAAACTTTCTTAACAATCCGACCACCCGGCCGGCGATACGAAATTCCCCTTCCGACACAGTGATCGGCGGATATTTTTCATTCTCTGCTTTAAGGGTAATGACGCCATCTTTTTAAAACCGCTTTAAGGTTGCCTCGCCATTAATTACCGCGCAGACGATCTCACCGTTTTCCGCCGCTCCCTGCTGTTTCACGATCACCCGGTCGCCGTCCAAGATGCCGGCGCCGGTCATGCTGTCGCCTTTGACCTGCAGCGCAAACCGTTTTCCACTGCCCATGTCGTTGGGGATAGTCAAAAGCCCTCGATGTTTTCTTCGCTGAGAAACGGCTTGCCGGCAGGCACTCGGCCAAGCACCGGCACTTCTCGCAGCCGTCAAAACCGTCTCTGCCCAGCGCATTGGCGACCTCGATGGCGCGCTTACCGACCCGGCGGATAGCCTTTTTTCTCCAGCGCTTTCAGATGATCGGAGACGCCGTTGGTCGAGGCTATTTTGAATTGCTTGCCGATCTCGTGGATCGACGGCGCAAAGCCTTTCTCCCGAATGGTCTTGAGCAGAAAATCGTAGATCGCTTTCTGCCGATCGGTGAGCGGTGGAAGCATAAAAGCTATATACTGAAAATAATTTCAGTAGTCAACGGTGCGATCAACAAACCTCAGCTGCTTCGTTTGCGCTCGCCCGACTCGCTTCAACATACCCAAACGCATGTCTCCGCTCGTCGACCATCGCGCGCTTCGCAGCTGAAACCTTTTGACCGCTCTGAAAGCGATATTTTGTGACGACGAAAAACAGCTGGAACTACTTGAAGGAGGTTAGAATTGGAACGTTGGAACTATTGAAACGACTGGAACGGTTTAATGCGCTGACGCGTTAAACTTTTTCGTTGATGCGCGAGATAGTCGACCAGGAGATATTCTCCGAGCCGATCGGGGCGGGTGTAAAAGGCACGGCCCTTGTTGATGCGGGTCAGGTCGTCGACGAAGCCGCGTAAAATCGCGCTATCGTCGAGCATGAAAGTATTGATGGTGATGCCTTTGCGCGGTAATGCGCTCGACTTCTTTTAAAGTTTCTTCCGCGGCGCGCTGGCTGATGCCGCCGAAGCTCAACGGCCATTCGCAATAAAGTCTTCCCTGGCGGCAATAAGCGGTCGGTTGCCCGTCGGTGATGCACGATCATTTGCTGGTTGGCGCTGGGTTTGTTGCCGAGCATTTCGGTCGCCAAATGCAAGCCATCCTGTAAATTGGTAAAGGGATCGCCCATGTTCCAGGTTGCCTGCGGCAAATCTTTCGCCTTGAGCTCAACGGCGCGGGTAAAGAAACCGACGATGCCGAAATAATCGCGCGGATGAAGCGAACGCACCAGACTCTCCATCGCCAATGCGACTTTTTCGCCGCGGCAAAACGGCCTTCCCAACTCATCGACCAGCTCATGTCCAAAAGCAGCACGGTCGCCGCGCGGGTATTGTACTCCGACTCATACACCGCAAAATCACTTGGGCTAATCCGTACCGGCACGCCGCCGCCGCGCAGCAGACCATTCTTGAGCGTCTGAATCATGTTGATGTGGAACGGATCGCCTTGCACATAGGGCCGGCTGGTTTCGAGGATCATCTCCTGGCTGCCGCGATTGCGCGTCGTATGTCGTCCCATGCCGTCGCGGCGCAACTGCCGGTAGATGTCGCGCAGCGCAAGATGGCCGACCCGGCGCACGCCCTTGGGCGTCAAATCGAAGCGCTCGCCTTGCTCGAGAACGTAACCGCCCTCTTCGAGCAGCGATTGCATGCGCATCACGCCTTCGAAGTCCTGCTTGGGATCGCCGCCGAGAAGTTTTTCCAGCAACTCCTTGTCGACGTCCCTGAGTTGCATGCTGGAAAGCTGCGATTCCAGCTTGCGTAGATCCTCCATTCGCTCCATGAGCTCCTTGCGATTGCTGAAACTCGACCGGCGTCTGACCGCGAAACAGGCTGCCTTCGCGGCGCAGCCAGTTTTCCAGTTTGCGGATTTGCTCGAGCTGCATCACCAATTGCTGAAAATCTTTCTCCGCCTCGGCGTTTTCGAACGAGTAAGAAGTAAGCTTTTCGATGGCTTCGCTGGTCTTGCCCGGCAGATCGTTGAGAAATTGTTTCTTATCCTGACGTCGTTTCCCGTTTGATCCATCTCTTCGAGGGTCTGGCGCTCCTGATCGACGACAGAATCGAGCTGGTCCTGCACCTCATCCATCGCCGATTGCAGGCGGTACTCGTCATAGAGCTTGCGCATCTCGCGCGCCACTTGCGACAAGAGATCATCGAGCCCTTTGGTTTGCTTCTCGCCGTCTTTGATGCCCTTCTGCATCAAACGGCGCATCGCTTGCTGCAGATCGCCGGTGTCGTTCATGTAGTCGTTCAGTTGATCGAATACGGAATCGGCATCGAGCGAATCCCGCTTTCGACCATCCCAGCGGCTGTAACGGATATGAACCATTGGCTGCGCTTAAAGAGCCTTGTTCAGAAGAATGGAAAGGCTACTTGCCGTACGTGACTCGGCCACCCTCCATCTCTTTGTTGAGCTTCTGGTGCAGATGGAGCCCCTCGAGGACAAACTCGGTTGCGGACGCCATCAGCTCCGGCGATTCTGAAATGGCGAGGGTTTTGATTGCCTCTTTCAGGCCGGGAATCTCCTTGATGCCTTCCAGGTAATCTTGCGATGCCATTTGATCGGAAACTTCGACACCCCAACCGGAATTGAAATATTCGACAACTTTCTGCAGCGAGTTGAGACTGAAGTATTGATCGAAAACTTTGATAATCGATCGATTGATCAGCTTCTCGACCAGCTCATCTTCTTTCTTGTCCTCGCCGACGTACTCCATTTCGATTTTGCCGTTGGTCGAGGCCAAGATCGCGTGCAGATCGCTGACTCGCGGCACGACTCTCGTTTTCCTTGCAGCGCAGCGAGCGCTTTTCGGCATTGCTGATCAAACTTTCGTAATTGTTGATCGTGACGCGTACGCTGACGCCCGACGCCTGATTGATTTCGTTCGACTTGCGCGCCTCGAAAGTGAGATGGCCGAGGATTTCCTTCATAGAAGCGCGGCACGTCAACTTTGCGGCTGCGGCTGGTTTGTCGGCGCTGACTCCTGCTCCATGATGCCGAGCTCGTCGTCGATCTTTTTCGGATAATGGGTGCGAATCTGCACGTCGAAGCGGTCCTTGAGCGGCGTGATGATCCGGCCGCGGCTGGTGTAATCTCTCCGGATTGGCGCTGGCGACGATGACGACGTCGAGAGGCAAGCGAATCTTGTAACCTTTGATCTGCACGTCTTTTTCTTCCATCAGGTTGAACAAACCGACTTGCACCTTTTCCGTCAAATCGGGCAGCTCGTTGATGGCAAAGACGCCGCGATTGGTGCGCGGCACCAAGCCGTAGTGGATGGTTTCTTCGTCCGCGAGATAACGGCCCTCGGCAACTTTGATCGGATCGATTTCGCCGACGAGATCGGCGATCGACACGTCCGGAGTCGCCAATTTTTCCCCGTAGCGATGATCGCGATCGACCCATTGCAGGGGCAGTGCGTCGCCAAGCTCGGCCGCTTTCTTGCGGCAGGGCGCGGCAAATCGGATTGTAAGGATTATCATTGATCTCGCAGCCATGAACGATCGGGATGCGTTCGTCGAGCAAGCTGAGCAAACCGCGAATTATGCGCGACTTGCCCTGGCCCCGCTCGCCTAGGAAGACCATGTGATGGCCGGAGAGTATGGCGTTTTCGATTTCCGGGATAACCGTTTCGTCATAACCAACGATGCCCGGTAGAATCCGTTCGCCGCTTTCCAGGTGACGCACGAGATTCTTACGCATTTCCTCGCGCACCGGTAAAACTTTCACACCGCTTTTTTGAGTTCACCTAATGTTTTTGCCTCGCTCACGTGCTCTGGCCTCCCCTTAAAGTATATTGATCTCAAGCTTGCGCCGATTTTACCACCCATCTTACATCAAATTATCATGTTTCAGCTATCAGATTAACCGACAAGCTCGCGAAAGAATGGTTGCAAGCGGTCATAACTATCGAGCAAATGCTGTGGCATCACACGCGTCTCGGCGATGACGGGCATAAAATTGGTATCCCCTTCCCAGCGCGGCACGATGTGCCAATGCAGATGATCCTCGATCCCAGCGCCGGCGCACTTGCCGAGATTCATCCCCAGAGTTGATGCCGCCGGGATGAAACGCGCTGCGAACGATCTCGATGGAGCGGCGTAATGCTTCGTTGAGATCGATAAATTCCTCGCTCGGTAACTTGTCGGGATTATTTTCGTGACGCTTGGGAGCCAGCAACAGGTGTCCGTTGTTATAGGGATACTTGTTCATCATGACGACCGAGTGGCTGGTTTGGGCCAGCACCAGCGCAGCTCTTTGGTCGTCTTGGCGATAGAGGGTGCAGAAAATACAGCCCTGCATCCTTGGCGTCGTCATTGATATAGGCCATCCGCCAAGGCGCCCAGAGCTGTTTCACTCATCCTCTCCGTCTTCGCTCGGATCGTAAGGCTTGCCGTCGACGCGCAAACGCAGCTCTTTGCCGACTTTGAAGAACGGCACTCTTTGGCGGCGACCGAAACCAACGCGCCGCTCTTGGGATTGCGCCCCTGGCGCGCGCGCCGATGCTTGACGACGAAGCTGCCAAAACCGCGAATCTCGATGCGGTCTCCCTGAGCCAACGCGTCGACCATCGAATCGAAAATCGCATTAATGATGACCTCCGAATCCCGCCGCGACAGATGAGGAAACCTTTGTTGACCTCATCGATTAAATCCCTTTCGTCATATCATCGCCCTCACAACCGTAGAAGATAATTTCAAATGGATCTGACTAAAGATGACGGCGCGCGCTGATTGAAGGAGCGCCGGTGACCACTCGTATCGGAGCCAACCGCGATCGGTTCCCGGCAGTCGACGGCCAAATACCCCCATGAACATGCGCTCCCACCAGCGCTCTTGTTCCGGACGGGAATAATAAACCGCGGGCTCGCCTTCGAGTCCCGCGCGTCTGGCCGCCAGCTCGATGGCATCTTCCAAGGTGCCAAACTGATCAATCAACCCTAGGTCCTTTGCTTGCGCGCCGGAATACACTCGGCCGTCGGCAAGCTTGCGTACCTGACCCTCGTTCATGCCTCTGCCTTTGGCCACGGCGGCGACAAACTGACTGTGGACGTTGTCCACCAGCGATTGAAGAATCTCCCGTCCTTCCGGCGAAATGGCTTGAAAGGGCGAGCCGAGGTCCTTATTCGCGCCACTTTTGATGTTGAGTCCTTTGACGCCGACTTTTTCATCAACTCTTCCAGGTTGGTGAGTTGCATGATCACGCCGATCGACCCGGTCAGCGTGCCGGGATTGGCGACGATCTTGTCGCACGCGGCCGCGATGTAGTAGCCGCCCGAGGTCGCCATGCCGCCCATAGAGGCGATAAACGGTTTTTGCTTTTTCGATCGTTGAATCTCTTCGAAGATCTCCTGAGTCGGCGCCACCGCGCCGCCGGGCGAGTCGATCCGAACCACCACGGCCTTCACCCAGGGCATTTCTTTGAAGCCGCTTCAACTCGATGAGCACGCTCCGAGAGTCGTCGATCGCGCCATCGATTTGCAGAACGCCGACACCGTCACCGGAAAAAGCGACAACGCTTTGGAATCCCCGCCGGTGATGTAGGCGTAAAAGAAAACTCCGGTAAAGACCACCAGGATAAAAACAAACAACAATCCAAGCCCGCGCAATATAGAAAATTTCTTGGTCATAAGCTTAGCGCGAAACTAGCCGCGGCCTTTGCGGCCGCTCTGGGCGTCATCATCTTTATCCAGCCGCAGTTCGTCGCCCAAGAGCGACTCGAAGGAAAATCGCGAGCCCTCTTTTTCGCGCTTCAAATAGCTTTCCATTTCTTGGCGCTCTTCCGTGCGGCGCAGCGCCCGGACGCTGAGCCTGATCTTACGATCGCCAGGATCGATGCTGACAACCTCGGCTTCGACTTCGTCACCGACCTTGAACAAGCTCGATGGCTTGTCGACTCGTTCGGTGCTGAGCTGGGAAACGTGAATCAGCCCTTCGACGCCCTTCTTCGATGCGCACAAAAACACCGAAGTCCGGCACGCTCGTCACCTGGCCTTTGATTTTGGAGCCCACTGGATGGCGGTCGGCGACGACCTTCCAGGGATCGGGTGCAAGCTGTTTGATACCAAGTGAAAATCGCTCGTTTTCAACGTTGACGCCAAGAACTTTGGCCTCGACGATATCGCCTTTTTAAACAACTCGGAGGGGTGCTTGAGTTTCTTGGTCCAATGCAGATCCGAGATATGCACGAGACCGTCGATGCCCTCTTCGATACCGACGAAGATGCCAAAGTCGGTAATATTGCGCACCGGTCCCTTGACGATGCTGCCGACAGGATATTTTTCTCTGGCCGCCTCCCAAGGATTGGCCATAATCTGCTTGAGGCCTAGGGAGATTCTCCGGTGTCCCGGATCGACGTTCAAAACCACCACCTCGACCTCCTGGCCGACCTGGAGAAGTTTCGACGGGTGCGTCACCTTGCGCGTCCACGACATCTCGGAAATGTGCACCAAGCCTTCGATACCGCTTTCCAACTCCACGAAGGCGCCGTAATCCATCAGGCTGATGACCTTGCCCTGCACACGCGCTCCGATCGGATACTTTTCCGCCACGGTGTGCCATGGGTCGGGAGTGAGCTGTTTCATGCCCAAGGAGATACGTTCCTTCTCCGTGTCGAATTTGAGCACGACGACTTGGATTTTAGCGCCGACCTCGACGATTTCGGAGGGATGATTGATCCGTCCCCAGGACATGTCGCTGATATGGAGAATACCGTCGATGCCGCCGAGATCGACGAAGGCGCCGTAACCCGTAATGTTTTTAACTGTGCCTTCGAGAATGACGCCCCTCTTCCAATACTTTGAGAATATCCTTCTTTGAGTGTTTCCCGTTCTTTCTCGAGCAGAGCTCGGCGCGAAACGACGACATTACCGCGGCGCTCGGTTGAACTTGAGAATGGCAAAGCGATCGGTCGTGCCGATGAAGCGGTCGAGATTGCGGCTCGGGCGAATATCCACGTGCGAACCGGGCAGAAACGCGGGCACACCGACATCGACCTTGAAGCCGCCTTTGACCTTGCCGACGATATGACCCTCGATACCTTGTTCTTCGTTGAATGCCTTCTCCAGGTCCTCCCAGACTTTGAGATTCTCCGCTCGTTGGCGCGACAACACGATGCCGCCGCCCTCGCCTTCAGAAGAGTCGAAATAAACATCGACGTCATCGCCCACCTTGACTTGCACATTTCCTTGCCGGTCAGTGAATTCCTGGATGGGAATCTGCCCTTCGGATTTGTAGCCGACATCGATCAGCACATGAGTCGCCGTGATACCAACCACCCTGCCTTTGACGACCCCGCCGGGCTTGACTGTGCGCAGGCTCTCTTCAAACATCGCTTCGAATTCGCTGGCACCGCCTGCCGCTGTGCCTTGCCTTTGTTCATCCTGTTCAGCCATGCAAACTAACTCCGATCTATTTGATTTTCTCTTGTCTTCGTACGAATGTGCGCCAACACTCGCGCCGTCACCTCGATCGGCATCGAAGCTCGATGAATCGATCATTAGAGCGTCATCCGCTTGGAGCAGCGGCGCCAGATCTCTTTCGCTGTCTCGTTTGTCGCGCTCCTCGATTTCGCGCAAGGTCTCCGTCAGGTCCACGGACTGACCGGCGCCCTCGCAACTCGGGCAAAGCGCCGCCGCGCACGCTCGCCAGCGGAAGCCTGTAAAAAAATCTTGACTTCCGCTTGAGGAAAAACCACTGTGCCGATATCGCGTCCTTCGGCGACAATGCTGCCGCGCCGGGCCATGTCACGCTGCAATTCGAGCAACGCGCGCGCACGGCCCTAAGGCCGAGGCCTTGGACGCCATCTGGCTCACCTGCGGCGTGCGAATCTCGGCGGCGACGTCCGCGCCGTCCAGCAAAACTTGAAGCGCGCCGTCGACTTGCCGCAAATCGATCGTGGTCGATCCGATCAATCGAGCCATGCTCGCATCATCCGCCAAATCAACTCCTTCACGCAAGACCTTGAGAGCCAGTGCCCGGTACATCGCGCCGGTGTCCACGTAGATAAAGCCAAGCTCTTTCGCCAGGCGTTTTGCCAATGTACTCTTGCCGGCCCCGGACGGTCCATCGATGGCGATGATCAACCGTCCCTCCTCGTCGCGCCGACTATCACAAGTCTCATCCCCTAATGCAAACAAATTTTCCCGAGTAAATCAAAAAGCCGGGAACGATATATCCACGCAAGCGGCATCGTCAATCGCGACGCCAGACGCACTGGACAGAGCGGCGATCGCGAACGACATGGCGACCCGATGATCGCCGTAACTTTTGACCACGCCGCCCCGAAAACCCTTGCCGCCGTGGATGGTCATGCCGTCCTCGCGCTCTTCGACTTCGATGCCGAGGCGCGCATGCCCGCTGTCATGGCAGCGATGCGATCGGACTCTTTGTAGCGCAATTCTTTTATATCCGAAAAATCGTCTCGCCCTCGGCCACCGCCGCTGCCACCGCGAGGACCGGATATTCATCGATCGTCCGCGCCACGAGGTCATCTCCAATGTTCACGCCTTTTAACGCTCCGCCGCGCAACGCGCAGATCCGCCACCCGCTCGCCGGCCTCGGCGCGTTCGTTGAAACATTCGAGCGACGCGCCCATGCGCCGCAGAACATCGATGACGCCGTCGCGCGTCGGATTGCAGCCGACGTTGCGGATCGTCAGATCCGACCGCGGAATCATCGCCGCAGCAACGAGAAAAAACGCCGCTGAAGAAATGTCCCCGGGATGCGCACGTCTTGGCCGCGAAAGATCCTGCCCGCCGCGCAACCTAATAGTCGAACCATCAACCGTGACTTGTGCGCCAAAGCCGCGCAGCATGACCTCGGTATGATCGCGGGATTTTTGCGGCTCTTCCAGCGTCGTCGCACCCGTCAGCCTGCAGCGCCGCCAACAGATATTGCCGACTTCACTTGAGCGCTGGCTACCGGCATGCGGTAGTGAATGCCGTGCAGACCGCCGCCGGCAATCTCCAGCGGCGCCAGGCCGTTGCCCGTTTTGCTGCGGATCTCTGCGCCCATCAAGCTCAGCGGATCGATGATGCGTTGCATAGGGCGCTGGCGCAGCGACGAATCGCCATCTAATTCGCTCTGAAAGGGTTGCCCCGCCAAGAGCCCGGACAGTAGCCGCATCGTCGTGCCGGAATTGCCGCAATCGACAGGCTTGCCGGGCGCGCAGAGTCCATCCCAACCTTTTCCGTCCACGCACAAGCCCGTCGCCGTCGCGAAATATTTCGACGCCCATTTGGCGAAAGGCCCTGACCGTGCGCGAGTTGTCATCGCCGCCTGAAAGGTTAAAGATCCGGCTTCGGCCATGCGCGACGCTGCCGAGGATGACCGCGCGATGCGCGATCGATTTGTCCCCGGCACGGTGATATCGCCTTGCAACGGGTGTGTCAATAGGTTCGATGCGTTTCATGATCCAACGTTAAGGGATCTCGCTCCGTATCTCGTAAGCGCGAGCAAACTCTTTTTCCAGCCGCGCGCCCGCTCCGTCTTCAATCCAGCGATGCAACCGCTCCAGATAGCGAATGTAATCGCCCAGGGATCTGCCGAGGCGCTTGGCGGTTCATCAAACAAATATCGCGCCAGAGCTCCGGCCGGCTCGAGGCGATACGCGTGAAATCTTTGAAACCGCCGGCGCAGTATTTCTTCAACTCGATCGCCGTCCAGCGGCGTGCGTTCGAGGGCGTTGACCAAAGCATACACCAAAACATGGGGCAAATGACTGATCACGCCAAGCAGACGATCGTGCGTGCGTGGATCCATGATCTCGACTTCGGCGCCGACTTTGCTCCAGAGCGCCGCGATTTTTTCCAGCGCCTGCCGATCGGTCCGACGGGTCGGCGTGAGAATACAACGATGGCGCACGAAGAGATTCGCGGCGAGCCGCTTGAGCACCCCACTGCTCGCTACCCGCGATCGGATGGCCGGCAACGAAAATAAATGTCTTTGGGCAAGAGACGCTCCATGCCGCGCACGATCTCGCCTTTCACGCTGCCGACGTCGCTGATGACGCACCCCGGCTCGAGCTTTGGAAGAAAGGTTTTGGTGAGGGGAACGATCGTTTCCACCGGCGTGCCCATCATCAGAAAATCGACGCCGGTGGGAAATTCTTCGCCGCCTAAAAAATAGCTGTCGATGATGCCGTTTTTCTTGGCGAGGTCGAAGATTGCCTTCACCGCGACCGTAGCCGACGATCTCTTTGACCAGCTTGTGGCGGCGCAGATCCAAGGCCAGGATCCACAGATCAGTCCCACTCCCGCTATCACCATCTTTTGAAACATCACGGCCATTCGATATTTCTGTCTTAAGCTTTGTAGCTCAAAAGTTTTGATCACCTTTTCCAGTGCGGCGATAAATTTTTCGTTCTCTGCCATCGTTCCCACCGTCACCCGAACGTGCTCGGGAAATTGATAACCGGCCATGGGCCGGACGATGACGCCCTGGCTGAGCAGTCGATTGAATACTTCTTGCCCTTTGCCCACACGCACCAAGATGAAATTGGCGCATGTCGGCACGAACTCCAATCCGAGTCTGGTGAATTCTTTTTGCAGGTAATCCGATGCCTTGGCGGTTCACCGTCAAGCTGCGGCGCACATGCTCGGCATCATCGAGCGCCGCCAAAGCCGCCCACTGCGCCGGCGCGTTGACGTTGAACGGCTGGCGCACCCGCTGCATCATAGCGATCAATTCCTTCGGCGCCAACGCCGTAACCGATGCGCAGGCCCGCCAGACCCGTACAATTTCGAAAAGGTGCGCAACGTTAAAATCGCCCGGTCCGCCGCGTGATATTCGAGCGAGTTCGGGTAGCCGGCGTCTTCCACGTATTCGAAATAAGCTTCGTCGACCATGAGCAGCACATCACGCGATATTTTGTCGAGAAAACGCTCCCATTCTTCGCGCCGGTAGATCGTTCCGGTCGGATTATTTGGGTTGGCGAGCAACACCAGTTTGGTCTGCGGCGTGATCGCAGCGCCGATGGCCGCCAAATCGTGCGTGTAATCGCGCAGCGCCACCGCCTTGGCTTTACCGCCCGTTGCTTGGACCACCAGGTTGATAAACCACGAAAGCTTGGCGCGCCATCACCGCCTCGTCGCCGGCGCGCATGAATGTGCGCACGGCCAATTCGATGATTTCATTGGAGCCGTTGCCAAAAATGAGACTTTCCGGCGCCACGCCGAGCTTTTTCGACAAGCCTTGTTTCAAATAAAAACAATCTCCATCCGGATAGAGATGCAACTGAGCCATCTTGTCGCGGATCGCGGCCAACGCCTTGGGCGACGGGCCCAGCGGATTTTCATTGGAAGCGAGTTTCACCGAGTCGGAGATGCCGTACTCGCGCTCGACTTCTTCGATCGGCTTGCCCGGCTCGTACGGGATCAACGAGCGAATGTATTCCGGCACTTGATCGACAATTTTCATTTGCCGCTCGGATAGGACCCCAAGATTTTCAGAAACAGGCAATTCTTCTCTAATCCGGCGATCGCTTTTTTACCGCGCTCTGCTCGCGGTGGCCGCGCATATCGAGAAAAACAGATATTCCCACGGTTTGTTTTTGATCGGCCGTGATTCGATTTTGGTCAGGTTAATACGGCTGCGCGCAAAGGTTGCAGCATCTGGATGCAGCACGCCCGGTTTGTCTTGGACGGAAAATACCAATGACGTCTTGTCGTCCCTGCTCGGCTTCGTGCGCATCTTACCGATCACCACAAAGCGAGTAATATTATTGCTCTGGTCCTCGATATTGGCCGCGACTGTTTGCAGATTGTAAACTTCCTTGGCCATGGCGCTTGAAATCGCCGCCAAGTGAGCCGTCTTTCGCTGGCCTTCATCGCGGCGTGGGCGGTGCTCGCGACTTCGTCGACCAGGATCGTAGGGAAGCGCCGCGCCGGCCAGCCGCGGCATTGCGCCAATGCCTGAGGATGGGAGATGAATCCGCTGCACGTCAGCGTCTTTGCCCGAGCGGGAAAGCAAATTGTGATGAATGTCCAAATATATTTCCGCGCAAATCTGCAAGTCGGAATCGACCAGTGAATCAAGAGTATGCGCGACCACGCCTTCGGTCGAGTTCTCGATCGGCACCACGCCGAAGGTCGCTCTGCCCTGGCTGACTTCCTGAAAGACTTCCGGGATGCTGGCCGTCGATCGCAAGTCGGCCGAGGAACCGAATTTCTCTCGAGCGGCCAGATGGGTATAGAGTCGCTTCGGCTCCGAAGAAGGCCACGCGCAGCGGCGCTTCCAGCGAACGGCAACCGCGAAATGATTTCCCGAAAAACCGCCGCGACGACTTGCTGCGGAGAGGGGCCCGCGATTTAAATCGCGGACTCGTTGGAGAATTTCCTTCTCCCGATTGGGGACGTAAACCTCTTGACTGCTTAGGCTCTTGGTTTGGCCGATCCTCTGCGCCAGAGAAGCCCGATCGTTTTAGCAGGTTAACGACTTTAGCATCAATTTGATCGATTTTTGTCTAAGAACATCGACCGACTCATTACGACTCAATGACAACCTCGCCCGGCGCGGACCAGCAAGGCTAGAACTGCCTTGGCGCCGTCCACGTAACCTAGCCTAACAACTAGAGAATTGCAAATATTGGCGCCGCACTATGCCGGCTGCCATCGGTTTCTGCCGGTATTTGTTTGAAGGTCATGCGCGAAATCGCCTGCCGAGCAATGAGACGGTCAAAAAGCTCGAGAACTTCCTAAAACAGTTCCCAATCGGTTACGTTCGAAAGCTGTTTCGAAAAAATGGCGTGCGCCTCAACGGCCGGCGCGCCAAGCCTGAGACTGTGGATCCGGGCTGGTGACCGGATCCAGCTTTATATCGATTTCGACAAGCCTGCCGAAACGTTCAAGCCACGCCCCGCTCTGACCAAAGCTCGATATCATTTACGAAGACAATGCGCTTGCTCGTGCTCAACAAGCGCGCAGGCATTGGCCGGTGCACGAAGGCAAAACCGTCAGCAAAAAGAATCGGTGCTCGGGATTACTAGGCAGCCGCAGTATCGCGACCGGGCATCAAAACCGCAGCTGCGTGCACCGCCTCGACAAAGATACCTCGGGGTTACTGTTCGGTTGCGAAGAATCCGGAGAGCGCCAAAGAACTGGAAAGCTGCTTCGAAACCGGCGCGGTCGAAAAGAATATCTCTGCCTGCTCGTCGGGCGGCTACCGAATAACGAAGGCAGAATCGACTTCCCCTTGCCGGGGCCAGGAGGTAATCCCGTGCGCGCGCTCACGCGCTATCGCGTCGTCAAAAATTCTCGAAGTCACTCTCGTGCGCGCCGCCATCGAGACCGGCCGCCTGCACCAAATCCGTCTACACTTCGCCAAGCTCGGCTACCCGGTCGTCATGGACGACCAGCACGGCGATTTCGGTTTCAATAAACGGTTTCGCAAAGCACGGTATTGAAGCGCCAGTTTCTGCACGCGGAAATATTGAAGATCCAGACGAAAGGCTAGCTAGGCATGAGACGGTGCCGCTGGCAACAGATTTCGGAAAATTTTGCGATTGCTAGCGGCGCGAGAACAATTGATGCTTACCGATCGACGAAGGCTCACAACTTCCGCACCAACATGATTCCATCGCTGACCGGCAACAGGACGTTCTCCACGCAGGATCGTTGCGGATGCGTTTGTTGGTGCGTCGACGGCAGCTCGGTCTGTCTTGCGGATCGAGGGCTCTCGCGCCGCGCAGCATATTGTCCAAATGATTAGGCCGCGCGGACGAGTCAGCTCCATGCAACGATCATAATAGGCGCCGTAGTTTTCTTTGTCGGCGTCGATGAAGCAGAGGTCGAAAATGACCGCGCATACCGGTTTCAGCGATTCGACGCCGGGCCAGAGTCTTATTTCTATCTTGTGGCCGTGCGGGCTCTCGGCAAAGTAGCGCTTGGCGATTTCCAGTCGTTCCGGGATTGATCTCGCAGGTGACGATGCAGCCATCCTTCGGCAACGCTTCGGCCCATGCCAGCGTGCTGTAACCGGTGAACATGCCGATCTCGAGGATGCGCCGCGCCCCGGTCAGGTGGCCAACATTTTCAAGAATTGCCCTTCGACCGGTCCCACCATCATGCCAGGACTGTGCGTTTTCGCATAGGTCTCCACCCATAGTTTGATCGTGCAATTCGGATAACGGCTTGCTGTAGCGCTCCGCATAATCTTCGATCCCTATGCGGCCTTACGTCGAGCATTCCATCCTGTCTTAGTGGTCATCCTAACATCACGAGCCTCAAATAAGCGACTTTCAATCTCTGACGGCCCGTCAGCCGCATGCCGCCGTCCACCGGCAAGAATTGCCGCCGTGACCATCGAGGCTTCGTCCGAGGCGAGATACAACGCCGCGTATGCAACGTCTTCCGGCTCACCGATGCGGCCGATGCGGCACTCTGGTTTTGTAGCGCGCAAGCTTTTCCGGGGTCGAGTGTATCGACCATTGGCGTCCGCGTCGGTCCCGGGACAAATGCAATTGACGCGGATTTTATCCTTGGCGTGGTCCATCGCCATCGCTTCGGTCAAACGAACCATGCCGCCTTTCGGAGGCGCAGTATGCCGCTCGTCCCGACTTGACCGAGCATCCCTGAGCGCGCCGCAATGTGAAGAATCCACGCCGCCGCCGCGTTTTTTCATCTCGGGGATCGCCAGCCGAGGATACGATGAAAGCACCTTTCAAATTCACATCGAGCGTGCGGTCCCAATCGTCTTCGCTAATCATCGACGATGCTGCCATTGGTGCGCACGCCGCCGCTGTTGACCACGATGTCGATACCGCCCAATTGCCGGACGGTTTCGTGCGATGATGGTTTTCATTTGCGCCGAGTGCGGAAACGTCGCCCGGCCAATAGAGCGCCCTGCCGCCGACCTTTTCGGACGCATCGCAACTGTCTCGCGACAGCTTTCGCTCCGGTCGGTGATGTTCCGCCACCACAGCGCCCTCCTTGGCGAACATCACGGCGAATCGCTTGTCCCAAATCCGGACCCGAATCCGGTGATAAATGCGACTTTCCCTTTGAGCTTCATCGCCAAGCCCTTCCTCTAAAGCGAACATGACTATACAAATGCAAAGCGTTGACTCGCTTCCGCCTCGTTGTTACTCTTTCAGCAAAACAATCACGAGAAGGATTTCAGGCGCATGGCCGAAACCAACGATCACAGAGTGCCGGTCACCGTTCTTACCGGTTTCTCGGCGCCGGCAAGACGACGTTGCTTAACCGCATCCTGACGGCCGACCACGGCCGGCGCGTCGCGGTGATCGTCAACGAGTTCGGCGAAGTCGGCATCGATCACCACCTGCTGATCTCTTCCGACCAGGAAATCGTCGAGATGAGCAACGGCTGCATTTGCTGCACCGTGCGTGGCGACTTGCTGCGCAGCCTGTTTCAACTGCTCGAACACCGGGACAAATTCGACACGTTGATGATCGAGACCACCGGCCTTGCCGATCCCGCGCCGGTGGTGCAGAGCTTCTTCGTCGACGATCGAATCAAGAGCTGAGTATCAGCTCAACGGCGTCGTCACCGTGGTCGACTGCCAAGCATATCTTTCAGCAGCCGGGCAGCTCGCCGGAGGCCAAAAGAGCAAATCGCCTTCGCCGACATGGTGCTTTGCTCAACAAGATCGATCTGATCAATCCAGAAGATCTGCCCGAGCTGGAGTTCAAGCTGCGAACTTGAACGGCGCGGCGCGCGTCTGCCAGACGAGCAACTCCGACGTCGACATCGGCATGGTCCTGCGATCTAGCGCCAGTCTCGATCTCGAAGTCAGAGCCGCAAAGCACGATCACAACCACGCACACACCGAAGACATCGAAACGCGTAGCCATCGAAACCGCCGGCGATCTCGACGGCGTCAAAGATCGAGCCAATTGGTTTCGCGAGCTGCTCGGCGAATTCGGCGAGCGGATCATGCGCATGAAGTGGAATCTTGAACCTGCGCAAAGACCCCGATCAGTTTGTCTTTCAAGGCGTGCACATGCTGTTCGAAGGCCGTCCAGGCCGCGCGCGTGGGCCGGACGAAGAGGAACGCCTCAATCGCCTCGTATTCATCGGCCGCAACTCTGGACAAGGAGAAAATCACTCAAGGTTTCATCGAACTGCATTACGACCGGAAACGGCGACATCCTCTCGGCCGATGAAGTCGACCCTTATCGGCCACAAGCAAGACGTTTCGAATTTTACCCTCGATCAAATCCGCTACTGGGTGCAAACCGATCTTTGACCTTCCCGCCCGACGCGCCGATCGTCGTCAAAGAAGTTCCGTGCGTAAAGGCCGGCTGCCCGCCGGTGGAAACGGCGCTCATGGTATTTCTAAGAAACGAACCGCCGCGTGACTTTCAAAATCCTCGCGCGGATCAACGAAGTGCACCTTCGATCATGTCTACAATCTAATCGAGAACCCGCTTCCTGCTGCTGGAGAGTTTCGGGTTTTGGGTTTCCGGCCCCGCCGAATTTCATTGGCCGGCGGATTAGTCGTATCGCTCTGGATGTAACACTTAGGAGCGATACGGCACCGCTTTCGATGCTTTCCAGTTGAATGTCGAATCTGCGCCGCAAGCCCGCGGTGAAAAATCAGCGAACAGCGGCAGCATAAGCATCACGAGTGTGACGGCGCGAATGACTACTTTCTAGAAAACTCCATTGTCTTCCCGTCAAAGCGGACGCTCTGAAAACCATGTCGCGCTGCGCTGAGAATCTCACCTGTTGTTTTTCTGATGATACCAATGAACGTCCGTGTCGGCGCGATACCAGGTAAGCTGGCGCTTGGCGAGCCGTCGCGTTTCCTGTTTCATTTCCTCAGGCGCTTCAACAACGGTTTTTGCGCCCTGCAACACTTCGCCTATTTGACGGTAGCCGACACTGCGCAACTGTTTTAGCTCCAGGCTATAACCGCGCGAGATCAAGCCACGGACTTCATCCAGCAAGCCCGCTTCAGCATTTGCTCGCTGCGCCGATTGATCAAATCGAAAGCCTCGGCGCGCTCGCGCAGCAAACCGATCTTCAACACTTCGAAGGGCTCTTCTGAAACGCATGCTCTTCTGCCAGGCGCTAATCGGCTTGCCGGTGATGCGATAGACTTCCAAGGCTCGAAGATGATACGCTGGCGGTCGCTCGGATGGATCGACGACAAGACGCTGGCATCGATCTCGACTAAACGCTGATAGCACCGCCGCCAAACCGTTTTCGTTGATCTCTTGCTCCAACCTTCGGCGCAGGTCCGGATCCTGACCGGGGCCTGTAAACAGACCGTGGGTCAATGCTTTGAGATAAAGCCGCAGTGCCACCGCAGATCAGCGCGTTTTTGCCGCGCTTTTGAATGTCATCGATCGCCGCGGTTGCAAGCTGTCGATAAAATGCGGCGTTAAATTCTTCATCGGGATCCACGATATCGACTCAAGTGATGGCGCACACGCTGTTGATCGTCCATCGACGGCTTGCCAGTGCCGATATCCATGTGACGATATGACTTGCTGCGAATCGGCGGTTGACGATCTCGCCGTTGATGCTCTGCGCCAGCTGTAAGGCAACCTCGGATTTGCCCACAGCCGTCGGTCCGAGCACGATCACCAGCTTGGGCTTCATCGAATCTTGTGGAGAAAATCTTTTTCAAAGGTTAATAGGAACTCGAAAACCCTGCATGCAGCGACTTCACGTAGCTAGAAACTAAACCACGCGCTTGAACATTCGCTCCAGTTCGTCGCGGCTGATCTCGATCAGCACCGGTCGGCCGTGCGGGCACTGCGTGGCGAAATCGATTTGATCCAAATCGCTGAGCAGAGCCCGCATCTCGTCCATTTCGAGCATGCGATTGGCGCGGATCACGCTGTGACAAGCGATCGTCGCGAGACGGTCTTCGAGATGCTCGCGCAGTTTGCTCGCAGGTATCGACTTCGGCAAGATCGGCGACCATTTGACGCACCACCTGACTGTAATCGCCCTCGGGTAACAAAGCGGGGACGCTATGAATCGCATAGGCGTCCGGGCCAAATGGTTCCAGATCGAAGCCGAAGCGCCGGAGAACATCGAGTTTTTGCTCCAACAGCATCATTTCACCGGCACTGAGCCGAACCGTCTGCGGGATCAGGAGGTTTTGCATGGCAACTTTTTCCAGCATCCATCTGCCGGCGCAGCTTCTCGAAGGCGACCCTTTCGTGCGCGGCATGCTGATCGATCAGCGCTAACCCTTGCGAGGAGGCGCAGACCAGATAGCAACCGAGAATTTGCCCGAGCACGCGCATCAGAAGAATAAATCCTCTTGAGCCGCGGCCCGCAGTGGTAGCGTAAAAACGTTGCCGTAAGTTGGCGCCGGATTGTCTGGCGCCGTTCTCGCGCTCATGCCGTAGGGTAACGCCGCTTCGCGCACCCCGGAAACGAACTGGATGAGATCGCTCCACTGCGCGGTCCCGGCTCTTTCGCCTCTTGCCTGAGCGCCTGGCGAATCGCCCGAGTGCAACCGCTTCGTGAACATCGGACCATGGCGGCGAAAACGAACCTCAATTTCGCTGGATGAACGTTGACGTCGACTTCACCGAAGGGCACATTGAGAAACAACACAACCGCTGGATACTGCCCTTCATTAGCAAAGTCTCATAGCCCTGGAGCACTCGCATGAGTGAAGCACTTTGTCGCGCACGTAGCGCCGATTGACAAAAGTGTAGAGATAACGGGCGTTGGGAAAGGATAGGGGCGCGGAGCTCAGAAATCCGTGCGCTGCAAGCTCCCTTGCCGCCAATCAAAGGCCGCTAAACCCTTGGCAATCTCCCGGCCAAAAACCACAATACAAGCGGTCTTTGCCGTCGTTGACCGATACATAGGTCGGCAACCGTGCGGCCATCGTGCTCAAGACGAAAATGCACGCCCGGATACGCCAGGGCCATGCGGTTGACCGCGTCGCAGATATGGCTCAATTCCGTCGCCGGCGCTTGAGAAACTTCCGGCGCGCCGGGGTGTTAAAAAAATGTCTTTGATCTCGATCGAAGTCCCGACCGCGGCCGCTGTCGGGAAGCATCTCACCTTTCTTTCCGCCCTCGACGCACAGCTTCTGAGCAGTCGGTGCGTTCGGCGAACGGGAAACGACTTGCAACTTGGACACCGAGCCGATGCTCGGCAGAGCCTCGCCGCGAAATCCCAAGGTCGCGATGCGAAACAGATCTTCGTCTACTTTTAGCTTGCTCGTCGCGTGGCGCTCCACGGCAAGATTCAGATCCTCGGGCGCCATGCCTTCGCCATTATCCGACACCCGGATCGACGAGGTGCCGCTCTTTTCGACTGAAATAAAGATTTCCGTCGCACTCGCGTCGAGCGAATTTTCGATTAGCTCCTTGACCGCCGAAGCCGGCCGTTCTGACCACTTCACCGGCGGCGATCCGACTGGCCATCTCATCGGAAAGAATTTGGATCTTCACCAGGCAACCTCACTCCTCCGTCGACCATACTTAGCTCGTCGGCGTCGGTCAAGATGAAGTTGATCCATTGACATGATTTGCCGGTGCTGGATAATTCAAAATGACTCAACACGGGCGTGTGAGCGAGGAGGTTCAATGAAAACAAAGGGTTGGTATGTGCTCGTCCTTCTAACTTCTAGGTTCGCAGCGCCTCCATGCCGCGCAAAATTCTCCCTTGGTCGAAACGAAAGTCAAAACTCTCGTGGTTGATCCCAATTTCAGTCCCCGGTGGTTATCCTGAAACGATAACCGACAAACACTGTTGCCGATTTGGATCGCCGGCCGAGGCGCGGGCGATTGCATCGCTCTTGAAAATATAAAAATTCCCGCCCGCTGACGCACGATCTGATCGGCAATATTCTCCAGGAACTGGACGCGAAGCTGAGGCGGGTTGTGATCGCCGAACTGCGCAATGATACTTACATCGCGTTCCTTTCGGTGGAAGTCCAAGGAAAAGAACTGCAGATCGATAGTCGACCGAGCGACGCCATCGCCATCGCGCTACGCGTGAAAGCGCTGATTTTCGTTTCAGCTCAGGTGCTTGCCGAAAGCCAAGGCCGTGCCGTCCAACCGGACCGAGCCGAGCAGACGCGAGGCGCGCTTTAGGCATCCAAGTACAGGACTTGACACCGGAACTGGCGAATCTTCTCGAAAGTGGCCAACAAAAAGGCGTGGTCGTCGTCCGATGTCTACTGGGAGGCATGGCGAATGAAAAGCGAGCATCCAGCGCGGCGACATCATCACCAAGCCAACGAGCAGAGCGTGACCTCGGCTAACGATCTTGAAGCTTTGATCAAGACATGAAATCGCCGGCTCGCATCAAGCTCGAAGTCATAAAAGGCAAGCCGACCACGGTCGTGATCGACTTGGCTCTTCGGTAATAAATCGGTTGTTAGGGCGCTGTTACTTCTTGCCGTTCGTGCCGAACAATTCCGCGCCCCATTTCTTAGCCGTAGCATCGAGCACTTCTTTGCTCGATTCGGCCGTCGGGTGGAAAGTCTTTTATCCATTCGTAGGGCCGAGTCGCGTCGATGATCGCGCGCGAGTTGAAAGCCCTTCTTCGGTCGGATGGATGACCGGATCGAGCGGTCCGCTCAGCAGCGGCGCAGGATATCGATATCCTGCTCCAGGTTCACAGCGGCTCGACATGGCCCAGATCATATCGTCCGTATTGACGGATCGATATCATCGTCGACAACCACGACGAAGCGCCCGAGATAGGCGCCGGCGTGACACTGCGAAGCGATGATCGCCGCTTGTTTGGCGTGGCCCGGATAGCGCTGTTTGATCGAGACACACATCATCAAACGGCTGCCGCCGGACACCGTGAGCCAGACACCTTTAACGTCCGGCACACCTGCCTTTTCCATCTCGTCCCAAATCAAAGCGGAACGCAGATAGGATCGATACCAGCCAAGCTCTGCCGGCGGTCGGCCCGGAGGTGAGCCGAGGATAATCGGATCGTTGCGGTGGTAGAGGCGCTTCACTTCGACCCACGGCTCCGCGCGCTCCGCGCTGGCATAATAGCCGGTCCATTCGCCGAACGGACCTTCGACTTTCGGGTTATCGAAATGCACGTCGCCTTCGATGACGATTCTCCGCGTTCGCCGGAATCGGCAAACCGGAATACTCGCCTTCGATCATCTCAAACGGTTCGCCGCGCAACCCGCCGATGAATTCATACTCCGGGCACACCATAAGGTACTTCTATGCTGCCAGCCAAAAAGTTAAGGGATCGTGACCGAATGACATCGCGATTTTGAAAGGCTTGCCGCTGGCCAGCATACTTTTCCCGTTGGATGCGGCCGTGCTTGCCAGGTGAAATGTAAAACCAAGCTTATTTTTGTCATGGATCATAACCCGGTAGGTGCCGTAATTAACCCAACCTTCGTCGGGGTCGCGCGTAATGTCGACACTGCCCGTACCGATATAGCGGCCTCCGTCTTTGTCATGCCAGAGCGGCGTCGGGAACTTGAACATGTCGATGTCGCCGTCTTTATACACGTTGTCGAAAAGTCCACTTTTCTTGACGAATTTTGCGGGTACCGGTTTGATACTCTTATAATTGTCTTTCCAAATCTTGACGAAATCCATTTTGGTTTCGCCCGCAGGAAGCCCCAGCGTAAGCGCCAATCGCTTGCGCGATGAAAGCGAGTTGGATAGTACGCGATAGCCCTTGGGGTAGCCCTTGATATCTTCGAATAACACGGCCGGGCCGTCTTCTTTATGGGCAACGATCTCGGTGATCGCACCGATCTCCAGGTTCCAGTCGCAGCCCTTTAAGGTCTTGAGCTCGCCCATCTCATCGGCGATTTGGATCCAGTCTCGCAGATCCTGATATTCCATTCTGTCCTCCTAATTAATTTGGCAAAGACTTAAAAGATATAAAGCTTATTGCGCTTCTGACCTTAACGAAATTTTCCAGCCCGGTCAAGTTCGGCGAGAATTCGCGAAATTTAATTGAAAACAGCGACTTATCGTGTTACCCAAAGGTGGTGTCCGACAAGCTGAAAAGCGTTGGCGAACTCAGCGACGATCGCGGCTCAGGCCAGAGCAAGGGGCAAAACCGTGGTTTTTACCAACGGCTGTTTCGACCTGCTCCATCGCGGCCATGTGCACATGCTGCGAGAGGCGAAAGCGCAAGGAGACTCTGCTGATTGTCGCACATGAACAGCGACTCATCGGTGAGAGCCATAAAAGGAACCGAGCCGGCCCATTGTGCCCGGAGATCGATCGAGTCGAGTTGATCGCCGCGATGGAGATGGTAGACTACGTCGTCGTTTACGACGAGCCTGATCCGTATAATTTGATCGCTGCAATCAAGCCCAACGTTTTGGCCAAAGGCGGAGACTGGAGCCCGGACAAAATTGTTGGCGCCGATATCGTCGAGCGGCACGGCGGGCGGGTGGCGGTGATTCCCTACTTGGAAGGATTTTCGACAAGCGGAGATTATTGAAAGGATAAAAGCTTAAGATGGCGAGGATTTGTAAAATTTGCGGTAAAGGCCGATCCGTCGGCAATAGCGTGAGTCACGCGCAACAACAAAAGCAAACGTTCTTGGCGGCCAAACTTGCAACGCGTGCGCGCCAAGTTTGACGGCCAAGTCAAACGCGCGCTGGTTTGCACCGACTGCATTCACTCGGGCCGCGTGCAAAAGTCGCCTAGCCATCCGGCGCGCTGATTCAGTGCAATTCTTCTTTCTGGGCGCGATCTAGATTCCACGTTGCGCGCCGGTCCTGCCGCGACCCCGAACCGCTTTGTAGACTCCTTTAACCTTCGAGATATTCTGCAGTACGCGCTGCAGGTGCTCGGAATTTTTATCATCACCTCGAACGTGTTGATCGCGCGGTGACTGGAAAAGTTCTTATTTGCGCGCGCGCGATATTGGCTTCGGCGCTGGTGATCGCCGAGCTGATCGCCGCCAGCAAGCCGGGCTGATCGACGCAGGTGACTTCGATTTTTACCGGTCGCGGCGCTTGATCGGCCTCCTCCCAACTGACATCGATTTTGCGGTGCGGATCGCTCTCTAAAACCGTCGGACAACCCGACCGTGTGCACCGTCACGCCGCGCCCGCGCGTGATAAAACCGACGATATTCTCGCCCGGCAAAGGATGGCAGCAAAAGCGCAAAGCGCACCAAGACATCATCGTCGACCCCTTTGACGCGAATGCCCAAACCGCGCTTCTGTTTCGATACCAGACGAAACAACGATTCGCAGCGCGCCATCAGCCTTTCTCGGTCCGGCATCCGAGTTTTTCCGGTGACATCAGCTTAGCAAGCGCGTGGCGCGTCGTGATGCGCCCGTAGCCGATCGCCGAGAGCAACGTCTCCTCATCCTTCATCCCGAGCTCTTTGGTAAGCCAGGCGACCTTGCCCTCGTTTTGCAGGGTCGCATAATCCAACTGGTAGCGATGCAAATCGCCGTCGAAGATCTCGCGACCTAAAAGCACGCTGCGCTCGCGCTGCTGCATTTTCAGCCAATTGCGGATCTTCGGCCTTTGCCCGCGGCGTCTTTGACCCACTTGAGCCAGTCGCGCGTCGGTGACTGCTGCTGGCGTGGTGATGATCTCCACCGTGTCGCCGCTGCGCAGAATATATTTCAGCGACACCAGCTGGCCGTTGACCCGCGCGCCCGAACAACGGTGCCCCACCTCGGTAGTGAATCCGGTAGGCAAAATCGATGACCGTAGAGCCTTTGGGAAAATTCAAAAGGTCCCCTTTGGGCGTAAACACGTACATCGAGGTCGAGAACAAATCTTCTTTAGGCTGTGCAGAAATTCCTGCGGGTCTTGAAGATTTTCCTGCCACTCGAGCAACTGCCGGAGCCAGGCGAATCTTTGAATGTCGCTGACCTGGAAACTCTTCGCCTTCCTTGTAGCGCCAGTGGGCCGCGATACCTTCCTCGGCAACCCGATGCATTTCATGGGTGCGAATCTGAATCTCGATCCGCTCGCCGTAAGGGTCCAATCACGCTCGTATGCAGCGATTGATACATATTGAGCTTGGGCAAGGCGATATAGTCCTTGAAACGTCCGGGCACCGGGCGCCATTGGGAATGCACCACGCCGAGCGCCTCGTAACACTTCGCGCTGGGTATCGACCAAAATGCGAAAAGCGACTAAATCATAAATCTGATCGTAAAGCAGATTCTGGCTCTCCATTTTCTGATAGATGCTGTAGAAATGTTTGGGCCGCCCCGATACGTCGGCTTCGATGCCTTCCGCTTCGAGCTTCTTGGTAATGATCGAGATCACTTCTTCGGTATATTTTTCCCGGTCGGTTTTCTTCTTCGCGACGTTGCGCTTGAGCTGATAGTAAATCTCCGGGTGCAAATACTTAAGTGACAGGTCTTCGAGTTCGCTCTTGATCCAGGCGATACCGAGCCGGTGCGACAACGGCGCATAGATATCCAGAGTTTCTTGCGCGGTGAGAATTTGTTTTTCCGGCGGCATGTGATCGAGCGTCCGCATGTTGTGCACCCGGTCGGCGAGCTTGATCAGAATCACCCGGACATCTTTCCCCATCGCCAGCAACATCTTGCGGAAGTTCTCAGCCTGCTTTTCTTCGCGGCTGCTGAAATTGGCCCGACCCAATTTCGTGACGCCGTCGACGAGCGCGCCCAATCTCGTGGCCGAAAAGGCCTTTGAGCTCATCCAACGTCGTCAAGGTATCTTCGACGGTATCGTGCAACAGCCCGCTGACGACGCTGGGTACATCGAGCTTCAAGTCCGCGATGATGCTGGCAACCGCGAGTGGATGAATGAGATACGGCTCGCCCGACAGCCGTTTTTGACCCTGATGTACCTTTGGCGGAAAATTCGTAGGCTTTGCGCAGAAGATCGACGTCCGCGGCTGGATAATAAGCTTGGACTTTTCAACCAGATCGTTAATTTTGCCGTCTTTGCCCATGAACTTTGGGACCGCCTCCTGGCGTAGCGGATCGATACGCCATTTAGTGACCCGAGAGATTTTTGCCCGCTCGGCCTCGACGATAGAGCTCAAGACCTGCGCCGCCTGCTTCACCTCCCGGTTAACGACGTAATAATCATAACGGATAATCTCGCGAATTTCACCTCGGGCGTTGGCGAGCCGGCGGCGAATAATTTCTTTCCCGTCTGTTCCGCGCGCCGCCAAGCGGCGTTTCAGTTCCATCAACGACGGCGGCAAAAGAAAGATCGACACGGCTTGCGGGTAAGCTTGCTTGATTTGGTGCGCGCCTTGAACGTCAATGTCGAGGAGAATATCGCGTCCCGCTCGGATGCTTTGATCCAACGGTTCTTTGGGCGTGCCGTAATAGTAGTCATGGACCTTGGCCCACTCCGCGAACTCTCCGCGCTCTTGGAGCGCCGGAACGCAGGCTCGGAAAGAAAACGATAATCCCGCCCATTCAACTCTCCGGGCCGGCGCGCGCGGGTCGTGCAGGATACTGAGAGACGAATCTCAGGATGAATTCTCTTAAGCTCGTTGTAGAGGGTGGTCTTGCCGGCACCGGAGGGCGCCGACAAGATAAAAATGATCCCTTGCCGTTTGGCCAGCGAGGTAGTCTGGCGTATCATTCGATGTTCTGGGTTTGCTCGCGGACTTTTTCGACTCGCTCTTTGCCTTGGAGAACGAGTTGGATGACGGGCAAATTCGGCACCTTCGCACTGATCGTGTTCAGTTCCCGGTTGACTTCCTGGAGCATGAAATCGATTTTTTCCCGACCGGTTCGCGTTCGCGAGTCACGCGGGCCAGGGCTACAACATGGGTCTTCAACCGGACTATTTCTTCATTGATGTCGCCTTTTAAAACCGTTGCGGTTAATTCCACCCCGTCGCGCGCTAACGGTTTGCCCTTCCGCCGACGGCGGTTGTAATCGCACGCCGTTTTCCGCCGCGCGTTCTTCCAACGCAAGCGCGATTTGTCTTATGTGCTCGATCTGTCCGTCCATGTCCGCCTTCAATTGGGCGCCCTCGCGCTCGCGCGAGCGTTCGAGTCTTTGAGCGCGCCACTGACCGCCTTGAGCAGGGCCTCGCGTCTCACCGCCATGGTCCGCCTCGACCTCGCGGACGTGAAAGAGGTCGCCGATATGAGTCAGCATCGAAACGCCGACCTCGCCCCCAAGATGATATCTTTTCTTGAGCTGCTTCCAGCCCGGCGATGTATTGCCCGACCAGGCCTTCGTCCATCTCCAATTTTCTCGTCTGGGGTTTGGCGCCGTATCGATTGACGAATAAATCTATTCTTCCACGCGCGATTTTTTCACGAATCGCTTTGCGTATCTCTTCCTCGAAGGAAAGATACTCGCGCGGCAGTCTCAACTTGCATGTCCAGATGACGGTGATTGAGACTGCGGATCTGCACGGTGATTTTAATGCCGCGAACGTTTTGGGACCCTTCGCCGTATCCAGTCATACTTTTCATAGGCTGTCCTTGATCGCGCGTCTGATCTTTGCACTTTGTACCGCCACGGTGCCGACTTCATCACCAACGAAGCCGGCAGCAATATTTGCCAGCACCGCCGCATCGTCATAGCTGGCGCCGCTCGCCAGCGCCAGCGCGCAAACCGCGACGACGGTGTCGCCCGCGCCGGTGACGTCGAAAACGTCGCGCGCTTCGGTGGGAAAATGTTTCACCGGTAAACCCGGCCGAAAGAGGCTCATGCCCTCCGCGCCCCGGGTAATGAGCAGCGCCGCGGCGCGCCACTTGCGCAAGAGCTTTTTCCCGGCGGCATTCAGGCTCGCCTCGTCGACGATCGAAATCCCCGAGGCTTCGCTCGCCTCACTTTGTTCGGGGTGAGCAATGCCGGCAAGCGGTAATTTTCATAATTCTCTTTCTTGGGATCCACGACACAAAGCTTGCGGCGCCGCAGCACGCGCGCGACGGTTGTCAGAACATCTTCGTGAATAGCACCCTTGCCGTAGTCGGAAATGACGATGCCGTCGAAACGCCGCGCATTGGCAGTGATAAAACCTCCAAATTTTTTAAAGTATTTTGGCCGATCGGTTGGCGCGCTTCTCGGTCGAGCCGAACGATTTGTTGATGATGCGGACTGGCGATGATCCGGCTCTTTTCGATCGTTTGAAAGCGCGCATCCGTGTACACTCCCGCGGTCGAGGCGCTCCACTTTTGCAGCGCGTTGACAATACGTTTTCCGGCATCGTCTTTGCCTATGATTCCACACGCCGTCACCCGCCCCCAAAGTGCAGACGTTATGAATTACATTCGCAGCGCCGCCGAGACAGAAATTCTCCGACACGACGCGGAGCACCGGAACCGGCGCTTCCGGCGACAAACGCTCGACTTCGCCCCAGATAAATCGATCGAGCATAAGATCGCCGACCACGAGCAAATGCACGGAGCGAAAGTTTTCTAGAGTGCCTAAAAGCGATCGCATGAACCTGCCGTCAAGATAGTAGTTCGTAGTAATAAGACTCGTTCTGACGCGCCATATGCTCGAGTGTAAAATGTTGCAGCACGCGCTCCCGTCCGCGCCTACCCATCTCGGCAGCCAATGTCGGCGCCCGAGCCAATTTAGCAATCGCACTCGCCAACGCCGCCGCATCGCTAGGGGCACCAAGATGCCGGTAGCCCCATCGATCACGGATTCGGTCAAGCCACCCACGCGGGTCGCGATGACGGGTTTGCCCGCGGCCATCGCCTCGAGAACGGCGACGCCCAACCCTTCGAATAACGAAGGCATAACGAACAAATCGATATCGGCGAGAAAGACCGTTGTATCCGCAACAAAGCCCAAGAAACTCACCTCATCGCCCAATCCAAGCCGCGTCGCATGATTTTCAAGCTCCGGCCGCAGCGGCCCGTCCCCGGCCAACTGATATTGAAGTTTGAAGCCTTGGGCTTTTAACGAAGCCGCCGCTTCAAGCAAAAACCGTTGCCCTTTGCGCGCCTCGAGTCCGGCGATACAGCCGATCGTCTCCACTCGGTTTGACCCATCCCGCCGCGAGCAATCATCCTTGAATCGCTCCGGATCGACGCCGCTCGATATTCGGCGAATGTTGGACCGATTGACGCCGGCTTGCACTAATAAATCGCCGATCGCCTGCGATATCACCACGACGCCGTCGACTCTCTTGTTATATAGCCAATGGCTATACCAACCCCGCCGTTCGGGATAGTCCATTCTGCGGGTGACGACGTACTTGGGTCGAGTTTTCGTGCGCGGCAGCCAAAGCGACAGAGCGTGGGCGCGTTTGGTATGAAAGTGGACGATGTCGAAGTCCTCGGCGTGAATTAAACGTCGCAGCGCGGGCACGGCCCTCAAATCCAAATCATTGCGCATCGAGAACGGACGAAATTTAAGGTTTAGCTCCCGGCATCGCTCAAACAGCGCGCCGTTCGGATGGGCCACAAGCACATTGTGATGTCCTTTGCGGGAAAGATAAGTCAGCAGGCCGAATACTTGCGCCTCCCCACCACCCCAATTTCTCTCAGGATCGATGTGCAGAATCTTTAGCAGGCGGCTGTCACCGTTTCCGCCCAAGTTTTTTCTTCTCCCCTAATTCGAGCTCCCAAAGCTTAGCATACTTGAGAAAAACATAAACCGCCGCCGTCACCGCGACGTAGAATCCAGCGAAGCCTTCCATAAAACCACGCTTTAAAACATACGAGCGAAAGAAACGCGCCGCCGGACGCAACAAGGCGTCGCTCAAGCGCCAGCGGCCGCCCTGCTTTTTCGATTCTCGTGATGAAATCGACGTGAACCGATTGATGCGCTGCAGGTGATCTTCGATATTACGATAAGAATAATGATGCAAGGGATTGCGCAGGCGGCGCACCGCGCCGTCGACGAGAATCTTTTCATGCGGCTCGGAACCGCCCCAAGTCGCGCGCTCGCGCCGGAACAAGCGAACATCGTAGTCGGGATACCAACCGCCGCGACGCCACCACCGATCGAGATAATGAACAAGGCGCGGCACCGCGTATCCGGCGTAGCGGCCGTTGTCCTGGACCAGAGCGTCTTCTACTTCGTTCCGTAACTCCGCGGTTACCCGTTCGTCCGAATCGACTAGAAAACCCAATCCTTGGTCGCCTGTGAATGTGCGAAGGCTTTCTGATCGCGATAACCGGCCCATTCCCTCTGGATAAACCGATCCGTGTAGCCGCGGCAAATCTCCGGGGTTCGATCCGTGCTGAAAGAGTCGACCACCACGATCTCATCGCACCAGCGCAAACTCTCAAGACAATCGCCAATGCGCTCTTCCTCATTGAAGCACACGACGATAGCCGAGACCGTATTCACTTGTGAATGATTATCGTCGTTCACAAAGACTTGCTCCGGAAGAGGGCTTCTTCAGTTGCGCCTGATTTTCGGCAGATTTTTGCGCAACGAATACCAGCTATAGCCCCATATCGCGTCATCGAACGTGGACGATGATGCTTATTTTCGCCACGCGAACTATCGAGCCAAGTACTGCCAACGAAGCTGGTAGAACCGATACTTCGCCGCATAGGGCCGCAGCGAAAGGGCCGCCCCGATAGCTTGACGCGCCTCCTCGTAGCAGCCGCGCTTCCAGCGACCTTTTGCCAGACGATAATAGCGATAAGCCAAACGGCGCGATACTTTGCCTTCCCCTAAAATTTGCCGGGCTTCAGGATAGTGATGAAGCAATTTCTCGATTACCCGGATATTCTCGGTCAACCTAAGTTCCTCGTTGCGTCCGATGTTGCCCTCGTGTTTCCGATAATAGAAGAGGCTCTCATCAATGTATCTCACCCGACAATTCATAAACAGGCGAAGCGCGAGATCGAGATCCATGCACACTCGCAAACTCTCGTCATGGCCACCGAGCGCGTCACAGAGCTGCTTTCGAGATCAGGCTCGCCTGCAATCGCACGATGCTTTTGTCAAAAATATTCTCCAGACGCACTCCCTGAGCGGCCAAAGCGCGTGACTTCTTCGTGGGAATGATCTCGTCGCGGTTATGCTCCGGTCCGCCGAGATATTTGCCGTTGGCGAAGATCATCGCGCACTCCGGGTGCGCCTGCGTATTCCGATGCAACACTTCCAAATGGTTTGGTGCAGACAAATCGTCGGAATCTTGTATGCCGATCCAAGACCCTCGAGCATGGCGAACGCCGAGATTACGCGCCGCCGAAGGTCCTCGATTATCCTGGTAAAAGGGCCGCACCGTCGATCCATACGCCGTTAGGATCTGCCGGGTCTCATCAGTTGAGCCGTCGTCCACGACGATGAGCTCAAAATCCTTGAAACTCTGATTGAGAACACTCTCAATAGTTTCTCGCAAAAAACTGGCGCGATTGTAGGTTGCGATGACTACCGATACGGCCGGTTGTTGGGGCATGACGCGAAAGCTGTCGAAATTAGCTACACAGATCGCCGTGCTAAGTATGGACGCAATTTGCCCATCAGGTAGCCGCAACACTTCATGATGCGCCCTTCGGTTCTGTACACTTTTTGACTTCGTCCAAAAATCCGGTAGATACCGTAGCGCAGGCAGTTGGCTACAAGGTTGGGGAGTACTTTGAATGCGATCGAATCATGACGGTACAGGCTGCGACTGACACCCTTACGATATTCGACATCGCGGTTGTAGGCTCGCCCATAACGCTCCGGGTTCAGCTCATGATAGACAATCGCGAGCGGCGTATAACCGATTTTGAACCCGGCGCGCCGAATTCGCATCGAGAATTCCGTATCCTCGCTGAAACCCGAAGCGCCCGGTCCGAGACGAACGTCAAAGGCACCGATGCGTTCGAGAACCTCGCGTTTAAAAGACATATTCGTTCCGGTCAAACCCTGGATCTGAATAATCTCATCGCCATAATCGACCAAAGGAATATTATATTTTTGCAATTGGCTTGGATCGGCGCATTGCCCTTTCAGATCTCTGCCCGGCTGAACTTTTCCCTGAAGGGCAGAAAAACTGCCTTGCTCATATGCATCAAGATGTTTCACCAAACACTGTGGATGAATAGAGACATCGTCGTCGACAATCACTAATATCTCCCCCTGAGCCACGGTGAGGGCGAGATTGATGGCATTTGCCTTGCCGGGAATGGGTTGGTGCAGAACTACCAAGTCCAGCGGGCGCGCTATCGCGGCCTCCTCATTTAGAATTTGAGATGTTTCATCGGTGGAGCCGTTATTCACAACGATAATTTCGATTTCTGCTGAGCTCGGCCGAGCGGCATTCTGAAGACTATCCAATAATACTTTTAAGCTTCTCGCTCGATTCCTGGTGGGGATAATGACGCTTAGACGGTGAATCAAGGCAAACTCGCTAATAGGTGAAGAGCGAAATAACAAACCACCGCTTGCCGCACCGCGACGAAACAGCTGCTTCAAGCGCGGCTGGGTTTTTCGAAGACGTCATTGTCCGCTGCGGAAAACGACTTCAAGAGATCGACTCGGCGCGACTCACGCAGCACATTTTCAACGAGGCGGCGCTTCACGCGTCCATCGACAAACGAGACATCGAGATAGCTCTTGAGAAAAACTGCTTTATCCGTCCACCGCAGATTTCGTCCCAGGGTACGGTGAAGTTGAACAAGATTCTTGGTCCGGCGTTTGTCGCTCAAAAGCGAACATTCCCGTATTCCTTCAAGATCAAGAAGAGCCAAAGACTCGGATTCAAAGGCGTTCGCGACCGCCAAAATATTCGCGTCCTTTAAATCGTTGTGGTAGATGTTCTGCGCGTGCAGAGTGCGAAACATCCAGGCCAAACTGATCAAAAATTCCGTCTTCGCTTGAATCCCTCGCGCCCCGGAAGAACTCGAAGATGCTCACGCCAATAAGCGTCGATCGTCTTGCCTCGGGCAATTTCTTCGGAGATAAAGAAACTCTTGCTTAATACGCCACCGAAGCGAGTGCTCGACCGCGGCGACGGGCACCGCGGTCGCAATATTGGCCTGGCGAAGAATCGCCGCCCCGCGCAGCGCACGCAAGGCGCCCGAGCGGATGAACGGCGAGGTTATTTTTGTAGCGCAGCGAAAAAGCATTGTACCGTTTCACGTAAACTGACCGCACGATTCCCGCCACCCCCACATTCAAACGACCGACTTTGATCTTCTTTTTGGTCTTTTATGATCTGACATGTCGGATCACGCAACAATTGGTCCGCGTCGGCTAAGCGCTCGATAAACACCGGATCGGCAAATTTCCGATCGAGCCAGATCGATGCATTGCCCACTCTATGGTGAACGAAGTCAGGAAACACGGGCTTGCGTCAGCGCACCGCAGGTTTCAAGTAAAATCATTTCCAGCTTGCGAAAATGCTCGTCCCAAGAATAGGTTTCGCCTATCTGCCGAGCCTCTTTCGTGACCGCCGCATCGTGCGCTTTGTCCAACATCCGAAGAAGTTTTGCTTCCAACTCCTGGGTTCATCCAGTCTGTCAACAATGCCGTCGAGCAAAGCACCCTTCAGCAACTCCGCGGCGCCAACTTCCCGGTTGACCAACACTGGCAATCCCGCGGCCAAAGCTTCCAGCACCACATTGCCGAAAGCTTCCTGGATCGACATCAAGGCAATCAGATCGGCAGCAGCGTAATAATTTTCAATCTCGTCCTGCCGGCCGGCAAAAACGATCCTGCCGGGAGCCAGTCTATCAGCCCATGCTCGGTAGCGTTCCATTCTCCGCATCCGCGCCGACAACCAGGAGATAGCAACTGGTCAATTTTTTCGAAGCCCAAAGCGAGATCAGACGATCCAAGCCTTTGCGGCGAAAACCGCTGCCAACGAACAATACCACCGGCGCTTCGAGCGGAATCTTCCAGCGCTCGCGCACCGGCTGGCGATATTGATGCCTTTGAGGATGAAAGCGACGCGAGTCAACCCCGTTGTAAAGGACCGTGATCTTATCTGGAGCCACGGCATAATTAGCCAGGATATCTCGTTTGACTCCCGCCGAGACCGCGATAATTTTTTTCATCCGAGCCGATTCAAACTGGCGCTTCTCGATCGCCAAAACACTTCGGTGATAAACACTCATTGTTTGCCAGAGACGGCGCAGCGCCCCGCCTTCGTTACCCATTCGGCGCAAAACCTCGGTGCGTACCGCCGCCGCAGCGAACCACATCGGCAGCGAAGAATCGGCCCAAAGCTCACTACCGCATCGTAGCGCCTGTCCTTGATCCGTTTTTGCGTCGCGAGAGCAGAGCTCCATAATTGGGCCGATCGCCCCAACGCAAGGGTCGGCACGCGATGCGAGATCACGCCGGACGGCGCGGCGATATCGAATTCGCTACAGAATAGATGCACTTCATGTCCCAACTCCCGTAGCCCTTCGGCGGTCTGGAAAGATCCCGCTCGGTTCCACCTTTCAAATCGAGGCGCTTATGAGCCAGGGCGATCTTCACCGGCGGCGAGCTCGGGCGATCACAACGATGTTGTCAGACATCAGCAAAGCAGGATCGAAAAGATAGGCAAGAATCTGCCCATTGTAACGCCGCCACCACGGGGTCTTTCTCGGCGCCAATGATCGCGATTAAGCTAGGCCGCCAATGAATGGCCAAAAAGATAAGTAAAAATCGCGCCGCAAACTTGACCCGAGTCCGGCGCAATTTCTCGCCGAATTTGCCATGACTTAGCCAGCCGCGTCTTTCATAATGCCGCGATGTTCGCTTGCGCGATCATGACTCACCTCAACGTCGGCGTTCCAGTGCATCAACTTCCTAAAGCTCAGCGTCGGATCGACCCCATCGCACTTCATAGCGGCGCTGGCGCGTCTTATTTTCGATCCAGCGCGCAAACTCGCGCTCGCGGCGTGACAAGTGGCTTTGCCCCAGATAGGCGCATAAAAACCGCATGCGGTCCTGTAAGGTAATGCCCGGCAGCGGCATGCGATTCAATTGAATCAGATTTCGTTTCCACAGGGATTGCGGCAACCAGCCTGGGAACCAATGAGTGCGGTCATTATCCATGAAATAAAACGATAACTCTCGACTGTCCGCCACCGCGACCAACAGATTCGACGCGATCAGGTCGCCGTGGACAAATCCGCGACGGTGCAACCGTTGGATCAAGCGCGCGAGCTTCATCAGTCCGGTTCTTTTGATTGTCAATCCTTCACGCGTGCTTAGCAGGTCCGCCAAAAATACCGGCAGCGGCTGGCCGTCGACTTTTGCGGTCAGAACAAAGCTCCGTCGAACAATCCGAAAGCACCGTACTTCTCCGGCGCCGACGGTCTGTCGGAACATTGAACCCGGCCGAGGCAAGCCCGACGCCTTGGCGCCAGAAACGAAACGCCTTTGACGGTCGAAAAATATCTTTAATCCCACTGAGCGGTCCGCCGTCGTGAAATATTTTAAGATAAAATTTCTCGCCGTTTCGAGCCGCTGGCGCGTCGACTTCAATCGTTTGCGGGTGCTTCGACGGCATTTGCGCGGCGATCAGCGCCAGCACCTTTTCCTGTAAATCGTCACTCCAGTGCTCCGGCAAGACTCTGAGGCGCCAAGCGCCGGCACGGCGCGAACGATAGTCACTCGCCTTCGGCACGACAAAGTCTCCTCGCCGGCTGGCGCTTGAAAGCCATGCCGATTTTCTCGGCGATTTGCGCGGTGGTGATGGACTTCAGACAAATACGGCCAATACTACAATGGCGGCGATTGCACGGCACGCAGGACGCGCGCCCTTGAATGATCAAGTCCTCGAAGCCATAGGGTCCGGTTCGCTCGGGACTGGTTGCGCCCCAGAGCGAAATCACCGGCGTGTGCACGGCCGCCGCAATGTGCATCAAGCCGGTGTCCGGCCCCACCGCAAGCTTCGCTCTTTCGATAATGCCGATCGCTTCACGAAGCGACGTGAGCCCGGCGAGATTTGTCACCTTGACCTGCGACTCGGCGACCGCCTGGCGAGCGATCTCTCGATCTTCCTTGCCGCCGAGCAACACGACGTCGAGATCATATTCATTGCGCAGAGCTTGGGCGCACTCCAGCCATCTGCCCGGTGAACCACTGCTTGCTTTGCCAACGCGTGCCGATGAACAAAACGGCAAAGGACGCGCTCACACCGCAAAGATGTTTTTCAACGACAATTCAACTCCGCCGCAGTGAGATGAAAATCCCACTCGCAGCGGCGCCCGCTCAATGCCTAGGTAATCGGCAAATTTTCCATAATGTTCGAGCTTCGAAATCCTATCGCCGTATGGCTCGATGCGCAGATTATTGAAAATCCAGTTGAGCTCCTTGCTGTCGCGACGGTGAAAGCCGAGGCGCTGGGACGCGCCGGTCCATCGACTGATAAGCCCGCTTTTGAGGTGCCGTTGCAAATCGAGCACCAGATCGAACTTGCGCCGCCTCACGTCAGCAAGGAAAGCGCCGATCGTTTGGCGCCAGTGCGGCCGATCGAACAGGAGGATCTCATCGATCGCGTCATTGCCCTGAAGCAAGGGCAACGACGCCGGTTCGATAGACCAGGCAATAAATGCGCTCGGAAAAGCTTTGCGCAATGCACCGGCCAAGGGCAAGGCCCGGGTAACATCTCCGATCGAGCCGTGCAGAATGATCAGGATCTTCTTCGGCTGAAACTCAGGCGTGCCGATCTTCATGGTAAAATTTGACAAGCTCACGCCACGCCGCCGCGGAAAAATAGCGCTGCTCGGGGTCGAGCTTAAGCACCGAACGCTTTAAACGCGCGAGATTTCTATTGGCCAAGGCGATCGGAAGCCGGCCGAGAAAAAGCCGCGCCTTATCGTAATCGATGATATAGCTCGCCGCTGCGCCGTTCTCGATCCGCAAGAGGATATTTTTTAGATTAAGATCGGCGTGGTAGACCCTTCCCGGTGCATCGCGCGGATGCCACCCGCTACGGCGCGCAGTGCCGCGGTTAAACCAATCCGTTCTATCAATCCGCTGTGAAACGCCGACCAGAGATCTTCCGCGCCTTGCAATTGCTTCGTGATGAGCCAGCCGCGATAAAAAGGTCCTGCGGGTCGGCTCACACAAGCGGCGCACACTTCGACCGTGCGCAAGCCGCGTCGGCGCAACTCTTCTGTGAGGACGAGCTCGCGAAAGGGCCGCGGCGGCCAGGTAAAAACCAGGTGGTGGCAATGGTTCGAAAGAAGCCGCCGTGGCGATAGGCGCGGATCAAGGCCAGTATCTCCGTCAGGCAGCACGATCGAGCGCAGCACGCCGCGGCCGTGGTAGCGAGAGTCCGCCAAAGCGCCGGCGCGATCATTATCGCACAACGAAAAATCGATGTGCGCCACCTGATCTTGCCGAACCACGAGGCGATGACCGCGCTCGTCAACCACCCTGTTGAAGCCGTCGGGAAGCGCACCCCAACTTAACTTCTCACTAAAGATGCGGTAATTCCTCGAGCGGCGGGTTGCCGGTTGAACAAGTTCTGATTGTGCGAAAGGGGATTTCAAACGGTCACGAATTCCGGCTGAAAAGGCGTGACGGATGAGTTGAGTCCGCGCCGGTCGCCCTTCCAGAGCCGTTGCACGCTCTCCAATATTTTTCCGGACCGATCTGGTGAATACAATCTCGCATGACCCAACGGACAGCGCCGCCCACCGTGGGAAGCGCAGGGTCGGCAGGAGAGCTCCCGGCCGACAACAATTGCATCCGCCATATAAGGAAAAAGCCGAGCTCGGGCGTCGTCGCGCAAAATATCGCCACGGTCGGTACCCTTCGGGCCACCGCCACGTGCATCGGCCCGCTGTCATTGGTAACAAATACCGCACAGCGGCTGATTGCCGCAGCAAGCTCGCGCAGACTGATCCGCCCCACCAGATTGACAGCGGCCGCCTGACAGCGAGCCTGCACGTCTTCGACCACAGCAGCATCTTCGTTGCCGCCGAAAAGCAAGATCTGGCAATCGAGCTTTTTTAAGCATGAGAATGAGTTCGGCGAATCCGGCGGCGGACCACCGCTTGGTCGGCCACACGGAACCGGGGTTCACGCCAACAACCATGTGATCATCGGCGATGCCAAGCGCGCGCAGCTTGTGATTGACCGTTTCTTGCAGCGCTGCGCTGAACCGGCAAATCGAGAGCGCGCTCGCAGTCTTCGATGCGCACGCCGAATGCTTGCAAAACCGAAAGATTCCTTTCGACGTCGTGACGCCGCAGGTCGCGCGCAACCCGGCGATGGTACAAAACCAGCCGGCACTCTGGCGAAAGCCGATCCGGCAAGGTATTCCGGCCAAACACAACAAGAGTGCGCTACGTAGGGATTTATGCGGCGTGATCGCCAGCGTAAACCGTTTGGCTTTTAAGCTGGCCGCTTTAGCACGCAACCCAGCCCATCCGCGATCCGTGCGCTTCTTATCGTCGACGATCAGTTCATCGATAGCCGGATGATCCTGTAAAAGGTCCCGGCTCGCGGGCTGACAGACGATGGTCAGTTTTCTTACGGGAAAGCGACGCCTGAGCTCGGCGACCAGCGGCAAAGTCAATACGGTATCGCCGAGGAAGCTAGTTTGAAGCAGTAGGACGTTATCCCAACTGAGTGCAGCCATCGGCGCTATAACTGGATCGCCTCATCGATCAACATGATCGGGATGTCGTCTTTGATCGGATACATCAGCCGGCAGGCCTCGCAGATCAGGCCGTCGTTTGTCGGGTTGAGGTGAATATCCCCCTTGCACTTCGGGCATGCGAGGATATCCAAAAGGTCTTTGCTAATTGCCATGAGTTCAGCTCCTTCGAAGCATGATAAAAAGTAGTCGAGATATCAGTGATGAAACCGGAATCAGCGCGTCCCAGCCACGCCGGTAAGCGCGCTGTGACTGCGCCGCGTCACGATTGACAAACGGCCGGTGATACATCGGATGTTTGAGGCTTCGCACTTCATGTTCCAAGGTGAATTTCTTGGCGCCGTCCTCGGGGTCGACGATGTCTTTAAAGCGAAATTGATGATTGCGCACGTCCTCGGAAATCAGGCTGCGGCTCTTGAGGTAGGCAAAAGGCCCGGAAAAGTTAGCGACGTAAATAGCGATATGATGGCCGTCGTAGGGCGCCGGTGAATCGGCACGCTTCGCGAAATAACAGCGACTGATGACGGCCGATCTTCACCCGGCCGAAGCGACCTTGCCGATCGCTCTCCAGTACCGTCGGCGCCCCGAGCGCGGTTTGGTAAAACCGTAAAATCCCTTGCAGCGCGCCGGGCGAGACCCCGAATTCGACGTAAGGAATTCCCAGCGTCATGTCGCCGAAAGAGGGCTGGCTCGAATAGCATTGATAGCGATTGCCCCAAGGACAGGTAACAGAAATAGAATCGTCGCTCCCGACTATAAGCAAACTTGCTGCCTTTCAGTCCTTCGCCGATGGTTTTTAGACGCGCTTCCAAAGCATCGAGGTTCGGCACGACGACGCCGATATGACCATCGATCACTTGCGGGCTGCGGGTGGGTAAATGAAACTGCTGCTCGCCGACATTCGCCCACATGTTGTTCAGGCCGACGTTCAAATAGGGATCGCGCGTAAAGCCCATGCCGACGACGTAAAAAAGCGTTGCGAGCGACTGGTCGGGAATCTGCACGTTAACATGCTCGAGACTCACGATATTGCCGATGTCTTCTTCTGAATATTCGCCCATGGGTCACCTCGAAGTTCTTTAAAAATCCGCCGCGACAGTTTACTTTTCAAGCCGAAATTTAAACTCGCAAATGCTAGTCCGAATTAGCACAAATCCAGTTCCACTCACTCTCTAATCCTTCTTCCAAACCAACTTTTGGCTGGTAAGCAAGCTTATTTTTCGCCTGATCGAGACGCGCCTTAGTGTGACGCACGTCGCCCTTCTGACGATCGAAACGCTTGAGCTTGGACGTTCGGCCGAGCGATTTTCTCCGCCAACGAAATAGCGTTCAGCAAACTCACTTCCGATCCACCGCCCAGGTTGAAGACTTCTCCTTCCCGGATAATCTGGCCGCGGCCACGACGCCATCGACAATATCCTGGCAGAATGTAAAATCGCGGGTCTGCTCGCCGTCATCGAAAGAGCGGCACTTCGTCGCCGCGTTGCAAAGCGCGCATAAACAGATGAAAGAACATGTCCGGTACGCTGGCGCGGACCGTAAACGGTAAAAAGCCGCAGCGAAACGGTCGGCACGGCAAAGGCTTTCCAGTATAGATGGCACAAATGTTCGGCGGCAAGCTTGGTCGCGCCGTAAGGAGATACTGGGCCGGGTTAGCCCTGTCTTCGCGCATGGGCAATCGTCCGTATCGCCACAGACCGATGAGGTCGACGCGTAGACGAACTTCGCGAGTGGCAAACCTTCGACGCTTCCAACAGCAGTTGCGTCGCCGTGATATTATTTTCCGTATATCGGGTGAATTCACGTCCCCAACTGGAACGAACGCCGGGTTGGCTGGCGAGATGAAACACGTAGGAAACGTCGTGTAAGAGTTTTGCCAAATCGCTTTGCAACAGATCTTGGTTAAGGAACCTAAACTTGTCGTGGCGGGAAAACGCCGCGAGATTCTTTTCTTTGAATGGGCGCGGATAATTTATCGAGTGAAATTGTCGATGCCGGCGGCCTAACGTGCCCAGCGGCGAGGAGCCGTTCGGCGAGATGCGAACCGATAAAACCGCGGCAACACCCGTGATCAGCGACTTCATGGATACCCTTCTTTCACCAATAACGCCAAATCACGTCACCGTAAATCTGCCACGAAATTCCACCTCAGGCTCTTTTCATGCCTGAGCGCAGCTCCGCGCTTGATTAATTCTAGCGACAATCGACTGCACGAGCGCTGGAACCGTTTTCCTCTACGTTCATAGCTACCCGTAGCGCCAACAGTTTATCTTTTTGCAAATGGAAGGCGCACTGGCTTCGAAATATCCTTCTCGGTCGTAACGATCAAATCGACGAGGCGACCGACCCGATTCGATTTGCTGCCGGTCCCGAGTGGTATAGGAGGTGAGTGGTCCGGGAGCTCGAGTCGTCTCGTTCAATTCCACCTATCTCCATTCGTGGATCATCCGATACAATCCCCTGGGATCGGCGACTCCGGTGGCAGTCAAAATTTTACTGCGGTAAAGTAGCGTCAAGGGAAATTCCTTACGGCGTCGTGAGTCCAAACTCGAATAGGCGACCGCTTGCAAGCAGCGGCGAAACTCGCTTCCCGCGCGGTTAACGGGAGTGACCCGCGTGCGCCAATCTTGGTGCGCGCCGGTAACCAGAAAGAAATCAGCGCGCCGATAGTTTTCGCCGCCCCGGTCCTCGCGTGAAAGCGGGTCCGGCGGGGAAGAGTCCAGCCGGAAAATTCGGCGCCACATCAATACATGAGTCGACGTCCCTCTTAACACGACGATGCTGGAAACCATCGTCGAGAATAAAAGCATCCACAAAGTCGCTCTTGCCGCAGCAGCCTTCAGCGGCGGCGGCACCTGCTGGTTCTTGCCGATGCCGATAGTCTGGCCATAAAAGACGTGCCATCATCAACGGCTCATCGCCTGGCTTGGCTATATCCGCATGGTTGTCCAGGGTCGAAACATCCGCGCTTTGCGGTTGCAAAACAGAGCGGTCGAGTTTCTTCACGACGATCATCCGCGGCTCAAAGTTCCGACGCTCAATCCCGTGACCTTTCAGCTCCTCCGCGAGCCATAAACAAGTCGGCGTCTTGCCGGTGCCGCCGACGGTGAGATTCCTGATGCTGATCACCGGTCTGGGTAGGCGCGCCGATTTCACCCAGCCCAAGGTGTAAAGCGAATTGCGTAGTTGCACGGCGACACTGTAGAAAAGCGATACCGGCAGCAACAATAACCACAAAGCTTCCGCGCGCCCCCGTGCGCTCCCACACCTCACGAACCGACACCGTCCTCATAGACACTTAACGGACGGCTCGTAGCACTAACAATTTCATAGATAGCGTTGCGCCAAAACCAAATTGCGCGTGAAGGCCTCCTGATGGGCCCCGGCGAATTGGGACGCGAGTTTGCCCATGCGGAGCCGCGCCTGCATCGTTCAATAGCTCGATCAATCTATGCGCCAGGTCGGCCGCACCGTGGACTTCGATGGCGCCTCCTCCTTGCTTCATTTCGCCAGCAATGCGCGCAAAATTACTCATGTACGGGCCAAACAGCACCGGCTTTTTGCAAACGCGCCGGCTCTAAAACGTTGTGCCCTCCGGCATCGACCAGACTGCCGCCGACGAAGGCAATATCGGCGGCGGCAAAAGTCCGGCAATTCGCTCGACGGTGATCGAGCAGCAGGATGTCTTTTTCAAAGTATCGGTCCGGCTCGACCCCACACCTTCGCTGAAAATCGAACGGGCTGCTCCGCAACAACTTCTCCACATCGTCGAAACGTTCGGGATGGCGCGGCGCGATCACCATCGAAAGCAACGGAAAGCGGGCGCGAGAGGCGCGAGCGCCTCGAGCAAAATCTCTTCCTCGCCGCGATGGTGCTGCCGGCGACCAGCAAATACCGATCCGGATCGCGCGCCGCGCTCAAGGTCCCCAACTGCTCTGCGGTCGGGCCGAGCGGCAAACTTCGCTACCCACTACCGAGATTTTTTCATCCGCGCCAAGCCCCGGGAGCCGCGCCGCGTCCTCGGTCGACTGCATGCCAAAAATGTGAAACATCCAAGAACCCGGCGGAAAAAGGGACGCCAGCGCGCATATCGCGAAAATGCCTTGCCGACAGCCGCCCGCTCAAGAGCAGCGTCGGGATACCGCGGCGAAACGATTCACGCAAGAGATTGGGCCAAATCTCGGTTTCGATGAACACCAGCAGCACCGGATGAATTCTTGTCAACGCACGGCGGACCGTCCAGGAAAAATCTAAGGGCAGAAAATCGCCGCGTCGACGCCTTGCCGTTTGTGCCGCGATCCGATGGCCCGTGGCGGTGAACGTGGATAGCAAAACTTTCGTGCGGGGGCGCTCGTCTTGAGCGCGCGCACGAGCGGAGCCGCGGCGCGAACCTCGCCTACCGAGGCTGCATGGATCCACACCGGCCGGGCGGCGCAAAACCGCGTCGACGGTTGGCGGGTAAATCCCAAAGCGTTGCCCAAGACCGTCTCGATAGCGCGGGCCGAGCAAGTAAATCAACAGGCACAAACGGCAACACGGCCAAAAAGCCGATCGTCAAGGTAATATTGTAAAGCAAATACCACACGCCGGGCCCGACCTTTAATGCAATACTTCCCGCTGTTCCGGTTCACGGTCTTTAACGCCTGGATGGAATACAACCGGCTGTATTCGCTGTTTTCGCGAGCAATTCTTCATGGCTTCCTCTTCCGCGATCGCGCCATCGACCATCACCACGATCCGGTCGGCGCGGCGCACCGTCGACAAGCGGTGCGCGATCACAATTGTGGTGCGAGTCGCGATAAGATGATCGAGGGCATCTTGCACCAGACGCTCGGAATCCGTATCGAGCGCCGGAGGTGGCTTCGTCAAGAATCAAAATCGGCGCGTTCTTGAGCAGCGCTCGGGCGATGGCTAGGCGCTGGCGCTGCCACTCCCGATAATTGCATACCCATCTCGCCGATCATCGAATCGTAGCCGTTGGGCATCGCCATGATAAAGTCGTGCGCGTGCGCCGCCTTCGCACGCCGCGATCACGGCCTCGATGTAACGCGATCGAGAGAGCCGTAGGCAATATTATTCCGCACTGTATCGTTAAATAGAAGGTGTGCTGGGTGACGATGCCGATCTGCGCGCGCAAGGAGCGCAGCGGTCAAATCGCGCACGCGTCGACGCCATCGAGCGTTAACGAACCGGCATCGACGTCATAGAAGCGTGGAATGCAGATCGACCAACGTGCTCTTGCCGACGCCGCTCATGCCGACCAACGCCACCATCTGCCCGGCTTCGATGATCAAATTGATGCGCTTCAAGACCGGCGCGTCGGCGTAAGCAAATCAACGCCACCGAAACTCGATTTTGTCCTGCAAACGGCTTCGCCTCCTCGCATCCGGCTTATGTCATCGATTGCCGGCTTTTCATCCAACATTTCGAAAACGCGCTCCGCTCCGGCGATGACCCTTGATGAACACTGGTGTAGGTTCGGCTCCAGCCCTTTAAATGGTCCGTACATTAAAAACACTCGCGGCCATAAACGCCATGAACTCGCCTTGGGCTGCGGCCGCCGGCGATCACGCTCCAACCGCCATACCAAACCACGCCGCCGATCGCGAAGGACGCGAGCAGTTCCATCGACGGTGAAACGACCGCCCTTGATGCGGCTGGCCCTGAGCGACTGCTTGAAGAGTTTCCAATTTTCTTGCATGAAGCGCTGGTCTTCATAGGCTTTCCATGCCGAACGCCTTGACGATGCGATTGCCCTGAATGCTCTCTTGCAGGAGCGAGGGTAAGCGTGCCGGTGCTGATCTGACCGCGCCGGGTCAGCCGCTTTAATGCGTTTACTCAACCGCATGATCGGCAGGACAGAAGCCGGAAAGACAAAGGAGATGCGATGGACGCGAGCACCCAGTCCTTCAGAAAAGCCACGACCATCAACACCACGAGCGAGGTCGCGTCCTTCAAGAAGGATGCGAGCGCGTCGGTGATCGCGTAGCGCACGAGCTGGTACATCGCTGTTGACCCGTGTGAGTAGTGTGCCGGTCGGATTTCGGTAGAAAAACGACAACGACAGGGATTGAAAATGGCGATTGAGCTGATTTCTGGCGTCGTTGATGATGCGCAGTCCCACATAATCGTTGAGATAGCGTTTGACCGAAGTTCATGAAACCGCGGAAGGCAAAGATGCCGATCACCACCAGCGGCAAATAGGATAAAACCGTCTGATCCTTGCGCGCGAAAACATCGTCCATGATGTGCTGGACCAAAAATGGGATCGCGCCATCTGGTGGCGCCGAAGGCGAGCATGCAGACCATTCCCAAAATGAAATAGGGCCAAACATAGGGCTTCAAATAACCCAAGAGTCGAATGTAATACTTCACCACGTACCGCCTTTTTAGCGCATCATCCCAGAGCAAGGTCCGCCACCCGTTGCGCCGCTCCCGCGGCGTGCCCAAGCGCTCGCGCAGCTTGGCCAGCTTTTCAACCATGCCGGTGTGCCTGGTGTCGTCGAGCAGAGGCGCGTCTCCGCGGCGAGCCGCTCTGAATTCATATCGCTTTGGATGAGTTCCGGCATCAGCCGTTCCTCGGCGATCAAATTGACCATGCCGATGTGGTCGACGCGCACGAGCCAGCGCGCGATCAATAAAGTTAACCAGGATACACGATAAACAATAATCATCCGGCCGGCCGAGCAAAGCCGTTTCCAGCAGTGGCCGATCCCCGAAGCCGTCCAGACCAAGTCGGCGGCGTGCGGCATTGTAGCGATCGCTGTCAACAACGGAAATGGACGGCGCCGACCCGTCGAGTATCGAGAGGACCTCCGCCGCAGCGATCGTGGTCGCGCGCACGCAAAAATTGTACCCGCCGTTCGCGACGGAGACTGCACCGCCGCGTCGCATGCGACCGGCAAATGCTGACTGATCTCGGCAAGCCGGCTGCCCGGCAACAAGGCGATGAGCACGGTTGTTGGGATCGAGCCAAGCTTCAGAGTTTCCTCCGGCTTTTGTCGGCTTTGACGGTTTCAAAAGCGGATGGCCGACGAACGTCGCATTGATGCCGTGGCGTTGGTAAGGGTGCCTCGAACGGAAAGATCACCGCGATGCGATCAACCCAACGGGCGATTTGGCGTACGCTTCCTTTACGCCACGCCCAGATTTGTGGGCTCACGTAATAGAGAACTGGAATGCGCAACGACTTGGCATAACGGGCCAAGCGCAAATTGAATTCAGGGAAAGTCGATCAGCACCAACAGGTTGGGCCGCCGCTCACGCAGCGCCTGTTTGAGGATCGAGTAAGCGCGCCAGAGGTTTTTCCAAGTTGCCGGCCAGTTCGACGAGACCAGCGCGATCAATTTGGCGACGCTGAAAAGCGTCTCGAGGCTGTGGGTTCGCTGCAATTGTTCACCGCCGACCCCGCATGAACTTTCAGCGCGGGCTCTTTTTCGTGCAAGGCGTCGACCAATTGGGGCGCCGTGCGCGTCGCCGGAGAGGCTTCGCCAGTCTACCAACATGATTTCTCTCTGTCACTGAGTCGCCAAGGGGATTTATACGACCCGAGCGGTCAGAGCTGGGAACTGATCATCGAGGCGATCTCGAGCGCGCGCAAACCTTCGCGCCGCCGACCAAAGGGGAGATTCCTGCTGGCCACGCAATCGAGAAAAGAGTCGATCTTCGTCCGCAAGCGCGTCACCTTCTTTGATTTCGATGGATTCTCGCGCGGATGTCGAGCCATCCGGCGCCGGGCGCCGGCTTGTGAAAAATCTGCGCGCGGCGCTGGTCGTAATCGATGGAGATATAGGCGTCAGGCTGAAAAAAGCGCATCTTGCGCTCGCGTTTGAGCGACACCCGGCTGGCGGTGCACGTTGGCGATACAACCATTGGTAAAATTGATCCGCGCATTGGCGATATCCGGTTTATCGGTCAAGCACCGGGACCCCGACCGCCTCGACCCGTTCGACCGGGGCACTGGACCAAACTCGCGATCACGTCGATATCGTGAATCATCAGGTCCAGGACCACGTCGACGTCAGTGCCGCGCTCAATGAATACGGCGCCAGCCGGTGGCACTCGACGAACTTGGGCTCACTGAATGACTCCTTCGAGACGGCGGATCGCCGGATTGAAGCGCTCGAGATGACCGACCTGAAGAATCGACGTTTTTTGCCTGCGCCATTTGCACAAGCTCGCGTGCCTCGGCGATATCCGCCGTCAGCGGTTTTTCAACCAATACGTCGATGCCGGCTTCGATAAAATCGCGCGCCACCTGAAAGTGCAGGCGCGTCGGCACAGCGATGCTGACGCAACGCACCCGGCCAAACATTTCCCGATAGTCCGATCAGCGCTGCAGCGCGAACCGTCAGCGCCGACCGCCGTCCGCGCGCGCCGCATCAATATCGGCCACGGCGACAAGCTTCGGCCTTAGTCGATGCGACGTATTTTTCGGCGTGAAATTTGCCAAGGTAGCCGACGCCGACGACACCGACTTGCGATTCCGTTTTCCAGCCATAGCCATCTATTCCTCACCGCTGACCCGACGACGGAAATCCCATAGACGGTCGGCTTGGCTCAACAAACTTTCTTTCTCCAATAAAATTGTCTTGCCCGCTTCGACCGCCAGAACCGTTCCGCCGATTTCATGCAGACGCATACACGGTGTCGACGCCGACCGCGGGCACATCGAAGCGCAAGATCTTGCTGCGGTTTGCTCACTTTCACCACCACACAGCCGGGCTTGGCCAGTCGTGCCGCCGCTCGAATCGCCGCATCGGTGCCTTCCACCGCCTCGACGGCAACCACGACGTGATGTCTTGACTACGACTGTTTGACCAATGCCCAAGCGGCCTACCTCCTTTGCGGTGCGAAACCCAGACTTGATATCGTTCCACTCTCTCGCGCGCGGCGCGCGCCTGGTCAGCACGCCGTGCACGTGGCAATGATATGCGGCAAGCAAAGCGTCGATTCCAAGACCCGAATACCGTCGGCCGCGAGCTCTTCAGCAATGCCGCGGAGCAAAGCGCGTCGTCTTCCCGGCTCTTGAGCTTTGCCAGAAATCGCGCGCCGCGCAAATCGGGACGAAAATTGCCGAACAATTTCACTTTGCGAATGCCGCCCGCCATTACCGCTTTGGTTACGTCGGCGCGCTGGAAGACGCCGATAATTTTGCCAAGCTGGCCGACATAGACCCAGGTGACCTCGTCGGCAACTTCACCGATTGTCTTCTCGGTCTCGCCATAATGGGCAGCGGCGACGACGCGATAGCCTTCGCGTCTTCGCCTCTCGGCGAAAAGCAGCGGGAACTTGCCGTTGCCCGCAATTAGATCCCAACTTCTTCACTGGATAGAAAATTGCTCTGCGTCAAGCAGTTATAAGCGCTGACTCAGCGGCAAACCCCGCGCCTGGACTGTGCAATGAAGTGAAGCAAATTTTTCGATTTCGGGAATCGCTGGCAATTCTTCGCGGATTCTTTTCAGGGCATCCTCGGTTCTGAGTGGCCGATTGAAAGACAATGCGATAGGCTTTGCGCAGCAAGGCGATCACGGTCTTGTCGAAACCCCGCCGCTTGAGACCTTCGAGGTTCAGCCCGTGCAGCTTGGCGCGGTCGCCGGTGGCGTTACAGTACGGTGGCACGTCCTTGCGAAACCATCGGAGCCGGCGCCGAGGATCGCCCCGTGCCAATGCGCACGAATTGATGGATTCCGACCAGCCACCCACGATCACGAAATCCTCGACCACGACGTGGCCGCCGAGCGTGGCGCCGTTGGCGACGACGTTACGATCGCCGAGGAGGCAATCATGGGCGATGTGGCACTGCATCATCAGCAGATTCTGATCCCCCACCCGGGTCACCATGCCGCCGCCTGTGGTCCCTGGATTGAGGCGGAAACATACTCGCGGATCGTGTTACGGTTGCCGATCAAAAGCTCGCTCGGTTCGCCCTTATATTTGAGATCCTGCGGCGTGTCGAGCCGATCGCTGCGCGAAAGGAAATACCACGTTGCCTTCGCCGAGCGTGGTGCGCCCGGTAATGACCGCGTGAGAATGAACTCGACACCCTTTGCCGATCCTGCACGCCGGCGCCGATGACGCAATAGGGACCGATCTCGAACATCGGCCGTCGATCTCGGCGCGCGCATCGACAATCGCCGTTGGATGCGACTCGGCCTCATTTCACCAAACGCTCACTTCAGGCAATTCGATTTCCATCGCGGAGATTTCCGCCTGCGCCGCGAGATTGCCGTCCACTGTGGCGACTCCCTGCATCTTCCAAAACGAGCCGCGCCGCTTCAAACAGGTAAGCTCCATGCGCAATTGATCGCCGGGCTCCACCGGCCGCTTGAACTTTACGATTGTCCAAGCCGGTAAGCACGAAAACTCGATTATCCGCCATGCCGCCGCGCGCATTGTGGGCAAAAATAGCGCCCACTTGCGCCATCGCTTCACAGATCAACACTCCTGGCATCACCGGCTCGGTGCGGAAAATGGCCGAGAAAGAAGTGTTCGTTGATGGTGACGTTCTTGATCCCGACAATCTTCTCCTCACCCTGGATTTCCAAAATGCGGTCGACGAGCAGGAACGGGTAACGGTGCGGAATATATTTGAAGATGTCGTTAACGTCTCAGCATCGCGATCCAACTCCTTTTCGCTTCCCTTTGAGCATGCCCGCACACTGCTTCTCCAAGCGCCGCACCGCATTCCACAGCTTGGGAAGTTGGGGAAGCAAAGCCATGACCTTTAACCATTCGTGATGCGGCGCCGCCGCGATACCGCTGGACAGCACGGCGTCCGGAACGGCACAGACTGGGCGATTCCGGATTGCGGACCGATCATCGCGCCATCGCCGATTCTCAATATGATTGACCACGCCTACTTGTCCAGCCAAGGTCACGTTTCGCCCCAAACGCGAGCTGCCCGCGACTCCGGCCTGCGCCGCGATCACCGAATACTCGCCCACCGCCACATTGTGGGCGATTTGCACCAGATTGTCGATTTTGACGCCGCGGCTCAATCACGGTTCGTCCGATCGTGGCGCGATCTACCGTAGTGTTAGCGCCGATTTCAACGTCGTCTTCCAGAACGACGATTCCGGTCTGGGGAATCTTGATACGTTGAGCGCCGCTGCCCGCATACCCGAATCCATCGCTGCCGATCACTACGCCGGCGTGCAGTATCACGCGCTCGCCCAACCGGCAGGCTTCGCGCACCACAACATTCGGGATGAAGGATGCAATCGCCGCCCACTTGAGCATCGTTACCGACAAAGACGCCGGGAAAAAGCACCGTGCCCGTGCCAATCCGGAACGCGTTTGCCGACAAAAGCACCGGCGAAAATAGTTACCTTCTCGGCAAGAATGGCGCTGGCATCGACAGAAGCCCGGGACTCACCTCGCTACTAAATTGCGGCGCGGAGGCAAAGAGCTGGAAGATCTTGGCGAAGGCAAGATACGGATCGGCCGCTTCGATAAAGCTCAACGTCGCATCTCGTCGGCCTTCATCGATGATCCCGGGACCGACGATGACCGCGCTCGCTCGACACTGCGCCAAGAAACGCACGATAGCGCGGATTGCTGAGAAAAGTGATGTCGCCCGGGCCGGCTTCGTCGATCGACGCTGACTTTGCCGATGATCGCAGCGCCCTCTCCAATGAGCTTGCCACCGACGAGAACGGCGAGTTCGCCGAGGGCTTCTCCCGTCGCCACTTACTTCTTATTCCGGTTATTGTAAGTTTCGATGACTTTGCTGGTGATATCGATTCCCTGGTCGCTATAAAGGATCTGCGAGCGCTCCAGAATCAAGGTAAACTTATCGGCTTTGCCGACTTCGTTGACGATCGCTCTCCAATTCTTTGAGGAATATCCGACATCAACTCGATTATTTTTCGCCTGCAGCTCTTGCTGATAATCGGTCATGGTTCTTTGCATAAGTCACGGAGCGTTTTTGGAACTCGGCCTCAAGATTACGTCGCTCTTCGTTCTTTCAAAAGCGGGCCTTTTTTCTCGAGGTCGGCTCTTCATTCGATCCAGTTCTTGAGCGTCCTTCACGATATCCGCCTCGGCTCTTGACCTGGGCTTGAAATCGTTCCTTGGCTCGTTTTCCCGCCTGCGACTCTTGAACCACGCGTTGGATATCGATAAAGCCAATCTTTATCCTTTCCTGCTGCTGAACGATGGCGCGCACGAAAGAGCCAGCGCAATCCCACCAGCCAGCCAATACTTCACTAAGACCTCCGGTAAATAGAGGTACAAATTGTTGAGCGGCAGTCGCTAGCTGACTGCCGATGGAGAAGCTCGAGCAGCCGAGGTTTCATCGTGCGGCTTCTTGTTGATCGGGAAGCCGAGCTCCGACGCGCAACGGGCCGAATGGAGACATCCAGCGCACTCCAGGCCGACCGAGCGTCTGAAATCATTGAAATTAAGCGAGTCCGAAAAGGCATTCCCCATATCGAAAAATGCCACGCCGCGCACGCCGTAGGACTCCATGATCGGAAATAGCAGCTCAGTGTTTACAACCACCGCCTTGTCGCCGCCGATCACCTCCGTCGATGTGCAGTTCTGGCCGTTGCTATCGCACCCGGACGGCGCGCGCGGCGCTATGCTTGCTTTCCTGGAAACCGCGCACTGAATTGATTCCGCCGAGAAAGTACCGCTCGAACAAGCGGCAAGTCGTGTTGGCCATTGCTTCCTTGACCGTATCCGATGCCGTAACCGAGCGAACCGCCTAACGCCAACACGTAAGCACCGCCCCAGTTTGGATCTTTGAGCAACGGATAATGCCACCGCGCCGCTCACATCGGATTTGATAAAACGACTATCACCGCCCAAGCCCGGCCAATTTTACCGCGAACGCGAGACTTGGTGCCCTCGGTGGGAGCGAAAAAATGATCGCGACTGTCGTAAGTCGATGCCGGGAGTCACAGCGCTCGTCAGCGACTGTTCCCTCACTTTTGATCGATTCAGGCGCGCGCTGGCCGAAACGCCATTGATATCTTCACTGGTCAAATCGTAGGAACGCCGCGCGCGCATGTAGTCCATACTCGTCGCGGGTTACTGGCCAGTTCGATCGGAGCCCTTTTTCTTTTTCGCCCGGCCGAAAAATGGCATGCAAAGTCGTCTCAGAGGGTAACTCGTATTGACGCCAAAACCCAATTTATGCTCGTTGAAATCGTCGTACTCACGTGTGGTATTGAATAAAGCACGAAGCCTAGGGAAGCGTTGGTGTCCCTAAAATAAGGCTCGGTAAAGTTGAGGATATAGTCTTTGTCGGCGCGAGCCGACTGCTGAAATTACCGGTAACCCTTGTCCCTCTTCCCAGCAGGTTCTTTTCCGCGACATTGGTATTGAAAAGAAAGCCATCGCCGCTGCTATAGCCGCGCGCCGCTTGAAAGGTCCCCGTGGGTCCTTCTTTCACGTCCACCATCAAATCCGACGGTATCCGACTGATCAGTTTTTTCGTGGTGAGCTGTACGTCCTCGAAGTAACCGGTTCGTTGCAGCGCATTACGCGGCTCTGACGTGATCTTTGCGCCGGAAAAAAGCTCCTGTTCGTTTGTGAGTAATTCGCGCCGCACGACCTTGTCGCGTGTTTTCGTATTGCCGGCGACCAATACTCGATTAAAATACACTGGCGGGCCTTTGGTAATCACCAGCGCCACGTCGACCTTCTTGTCCGTCGCGTTCACCCTTGGTAATCGGATCGACTTGAACAAAAGCAAAGCCTTTGTTCGAGTACATATCCGTTAGGGCTTGTGACATCGTCGCGTAAGCGACTGCCGCGAAAGATCTGCCCGGTGGTAAGCTTGACCGATTTGAGCATCTGACGGCCATCCTGAATCAGTTCACCGCCAATCTCAACCTTGCCGACGCGATACTGCGGGCCTTCGCTGATGCGAAAAACGACATCAAACCGTCGCGCCCGCGCAAGATCACCGGATCATCGATTTTATGTTCGACATAGCCGTTATCGTTATAGTAATTCGATAAAATCGCCACATCGTTGGTCAGCATGTCGCGATCAGAGAACGCCACGGTTGGTAATAAACGAGAAAATCCACTCTTCCTTCGTCGCGATCAGTCCCTTTAAGCTCACCATCCGAAAAGGCCTTGTTGCCCTCGAACTCGATTCTTTTGATCAGCAGCCGATTGCCCTCGTTAATGTCGAGAGTAATCACACGCTTGATTGTTCGACTCCACCGTCACAGCGTGATCGATTGCGGCGTTGACGTAGCCTTGCTCGTTATAGAGTTTTCGCACTTTATCGACGCCTTCGGCGACTTTGCTGTCGATCAAAATCGTGCGCGCGCCTACGCCCAACGCCGACTCGATCTTTTCTTTGGAAACCTGCGAGGCACCTTGGATTTTGACTTCGCGAATATATGGCTTTCTCTGTGACTGCGTAGGTCAAGACTCCATCGGGCGAAAGCTCGGCGTGAACGTCGTCGAAAAAATCCCATCCTGTAAGATGGCTTTGACGTCTTGATCGACAGTCGCTGGGTCGAACACCTCGCCGGCCCGACTTTTCACGTGCAAGCCGGATGCCGTCATCTTCGACTCTTACGTTGCCACTAATTTGGATATTTTTGAGGACGACTTTTCTCGAGTTTGCGTTTGGGCTGAAACCACGTTGGTAACGAACAACGACAGGTATAGAAAAAACGACAGCGATGGCGCTCCAGCGGTTTTTAAAAATTCCATCGGGAATGGACGAACCGAACATCAAAAAACGGGTGAATACTTTTGAATTTTTAGCAAATACCAGTACTTTTGTAAAGGTGTTTTCAATGTGCCTAGCAAGGGAACGTCCCAAAAATAGCACCCTAAGTGCCCGCCAACCGCCCCTCTGCAGGCTCGACGCAGCGGCCGATTTTTGGCAAATTGCCGGTTGTGGGTCGCGACTATCAAGCCGATCCCATGCTCTTCGTTAAGCCGGAACAGCAAATCTTGAACTTCCTCGCCGATGCGCAAATCAAGCGATCCGGTTGGCTCGTCCGCCAACACCAGCTTAGGCTTCAGAATTACCGCGCGCCACCGCGACTCGCTGCTGTTCGCCGCCAGAAAGCTTGCCCGGACGGTGACTCAGCCGATCGGTCAAGCCGACCAAGTTCAACAATTGTACGGCCTCGGCTCTTGGCGCTATGCCGGTTCTATCCCTTGGATCAGTGCCGGAAACATAACGTTTTCCAGGGCTGAAAATCAGGTAGAAGATAATGAAACTGAAAGACAAAGCCGATTTCGCCGGTTGCGAAACTCGCACAGTGCGGCCTCATCGTCGAGCGGCAGCTGCTTGCCGCCAAAAAGTATCTTGCCCTCGTCGGCCGATCGAGGGTGCCGAGAATATGCAGCAAGGTGCTCTTGCCGACGCCCGACTCGCCAACTACCGCCAACACGCTCGCCTTCCGCCAAATCAAAATTGACACCCGCGCAAAACATGAATCTCATTGCCGCCTTCGGAAAATGATTTTTGCAGCTCGCTTGACCGACAGGAGGCTATTCATAGCGGATGATTTCTACCGGATCAATTTCGCGGCTTGGCGCGCCGGGTAGATGCTGGCCAATAAGGATACCGCGAAGAGACGACAGGCGACCAGGACAAAGTTGCTGACATAAATTCGCACGGGCACCGTCGATATCAGAAATACGCCGTCCGGCAGTTGAAAGCCGTACTCGGAAATGAGCGCGCACACGAGCAGGCCCGAGAACCACACCGAGGGTCGTTCCGACGACGCCAATAATGCAGCCTTTTAACAAAAAAATTTTGCGGATGCTTTTTTGCGTGGCGCCCATGGAGCGCAGTATCGCGATGTCCTTTTTCTTTTCCATCACGACCATGACTAGGGTCGAGATGATGTTAAATGCGCCGATCAAGACCATCAGCAAAAGCACTAAAAAATAAACCGTCTTTTCGAGCTTGAGGGCGGAAAAAAGGTTGGGCCAGAGCCGCGTCCAATCCTCGGCAAAGTACGGAAAGCCGAAATGCCGTTGAGATCTGATCTGCTACCTCCCGGGATCGATTGACGTCTTTGATCCGGATCTCGATGTTGGTCACAGCCCCTCCAGCTCAAAGAATTTCTGCGCATCGGCGAGCGCGCCATGAGCACCAAGGTCGAATCGATTTCGCTCATGCCCGTTCAGAAGGATTCCAGTGACGGCGAAGCGGCGCACCTTGGGTATTACACCGATAGCGGTTGGGCTACCCAAGGGCGAGACCACCTGAACAGGACTGCCGAGAAAGGCGCCCAACTGATTGGCCAACCGCTCGCCTAAAATAATCCCAGGCAATACAAACAGTCCGATCTTCCACTTGGATCGGCTGTGGGGTCGTCAATCCGGCGAGGCTTCCCTCGCGGACAAAGCTCTGCAGATTGACAACGCTATTGACCCGATTGGGATCGACGCCGCGCACCACAACACCGGAGACGCGCGAACCGGAGGTGAGCATCACGACCATAAATCGTCGGCGTGGCTGCCACCACGCCGTCTTCGCTTAGCCACTTGCTGGAGCAATCTCTCATAGTCGCGCAATGAATCTCCCGGACTTTACCAAGGCTATATGAGCATTGATTCCAAGCAGACGGTCGCGCAAGAGTTTCTTCGAAGCCGGTCATGACCGCCATCACGACGTTCAGCGTCATCACACCGATCATGACGCCGAGCACCGAAATCACCGTGATGAGTGAAATGAAAGTTTCTTGCCGACGCGCCTGCAGATAGCGCAAGCCTATAAATAGCTCATATTTCATGTGAGTGAGGATCCGGCCTAGCGCTGCGGGCGAAGCAACGGAAACAGGATAACGTCGCGGATCGAAGCCGAGTTGGTGAGCAGCATCACCAGCCGATCGATGCCGATGCCTTCGCCGGCAGCCGGCGGCATGCCGTACTCGAGCGCGCGCACGTAATCATCGTCGATCGGATTCGCCGCATCGTCGCCCGATTCGCGCGCGCGTCCATCTGTTCGCAGAAAGCGTTCGCGTTGATCGGCTGGATCATTGAGCTCCGAGAAGGCGTTAGCCAACTCGCGGCCGCCGATATAGAGCTCGAAGCGATCGACCATCGCCGGGTTCGCATCGTTCTTCCGCGCCAAAGGCGACACCTCGATCGGATAGCCGGTGATAAACGTCGGTTGAATCAACTGCGCCTCGGCGACGGCTTCAAAGACTTCCACTAACGCATGGCCATAGGACGCGCTTAAATCAAGCTGCACTTCCTTTTTCTTGGCGAACCGCTGCAGCCCGTCGAGAGTAGCGACATTGTCCTTGTCTGCGCCGCCGTGCGCCATGATCGCTTCGGCGAATGAGTCAGCCGGCGCCACGGCGTCGCCAGATCGATGACATGATCCGCCATAGGTTAGTTGCAGCGAACCGACGACTTCTTGCGCCAAGGTCACGAACAAGTTCTTCGGTCAACTGCATCAGGTCTTCGAAGCTTGCGTAGGCCTGATAGAATCTCGACCATGGTAAATTCCGGATTGTGGCGCACCGAAATTCCCTCGTTGCGAAAATTTCGGTTCAGCTCGAAGACACGCTCGAAGCCGCCGACGAGCAAACGCTTTAAGAAAAGCTCCGGCGCGACCCGCAAGTAGAGCTCCATATCGAGAGCGTTGTGGTGCGTGACAAACGGCCGCGCCGCCGCGCCGCCGCGGGATCGGCTGCATCATCGGCGTTTCGACTTCGAGGAAGTCGCGCGCCTCGAAAAACGCCGCAGCAGCCCGATAATTCGCGAACGCTTCTCGAAAACCTGCGCGCACTTCGGGATTGACCATTAGATCGACGATAGCGCTGGCGATAGCGCGCTTCGACATCGGCCAAGCCGTGCCACTTCTCCGGCAGCGGTCGCAGGCATTTCGCCAGGAGCCGCAAGCCTTGTGCGTCCAGAGTCAGTTCCTTGGTTCGGGTACGAAACAGGTGGCCGGAGACGCCGACGATATCGCCCACGTCCAAGGTGCGAAACAACCCGTAGACTTCTTCGCCCACGCTGATTCTGCTGGATATAAATCTGCAGACGCCCGCGGCGATCCTGCACGATGAAAAAAGAAGCTTTGCCCATGCGCCGCAGCGCCATGATCCGTCCCGCGATGCGCAAATTCTGCGGCGCGCCGGCCAGCTCTTCATCGCTGGCACCGGTAAACGTATCGATAATTTCCGAAGCGGTGTGTGTCGGTTTGAAATCGTTCGGATACACCACCGAACCCGCCGCCTTGAGCTTGGCGAGCTTTTGCTTGCGCACTTCGACCTGCTCGACGGAAGTCTTCGCTGGGATTGGAATCGTTCTCAGCCATTTTTGCTCTCGCGTTCGTATAAAGCGCTGCGCTCCTGCCTGTGAAAATCGGCGGAGCAGGCGCAATGGATCACAGGCCCAAGTTTTTGCAGATCGCGCTGACGGAATAGGATTTGTTCAGCGAATAGAAGTGAAGTCCCTTGATGCCGAACTTGATCAATTCCTCGCATTGGCGGGTGGCATATTCGATCCCGACCTCCACCGCCGCTTCGTCGTCGGTTTCCACCTTGGCCAGTTGACGTCTCTAATTTCGCCGGAATCTTGGCCGCAGCACAACGCGGTAAAGCGGCGCACTTGCGACGCCGATAATATCGGCAAGACGCCAGGTACGATCGGAACGCCTCAAGCCAAGTTTTCGCAGATCTTCGGCGAAGCGATAATAGTCATCGTTATCAAAAAATAGTTGGGTAATTACCGTTGTGGCACCGGCATCCACTTTTTCCTTTAAGAATTTTAAATCCGACATCCGGTCCACCGCGCGAGGATGGATTTCCGGGAAACCGGCCACGCCGATCGAAAAGCAGCCAAGCGCCGCGGCCTCTCGAACCAGCTCGATGGCGTAGTGAAAACCATCGGGATGGGGGCGCCAATTCTCTCGTGCCCTGGGGCGGATCGCCGCCCAATGCAAGGACGTTTTCAATCCTTTGCTTTTGAGCCGGCGCAGGATCGCGCGCGCATCGTCTTTGGACTGTCCGACCACGGTCAAGTGACACATGACCTCCAGTCCGTAGTGGTCATGAATGGCCTCGACCAGGTCGAGGGTTTTTTCGCGCGTGCTTCCGCCAGCCCCGTACGTAACGGAACAAAAGCCAGGATTGAGCCTCTTGATGATCTCTATTTCGCTAAAGAGGTTTTCCTCGCCTTTTTCCGTCTTCGGAGGAAAGAACTCGACCGATAGGGTCAAGCCAGGCCGGGCATACAGGTCGGCTAACTTCACACAGTTCCTTGATGACTACCTTCGGCGTAGCGGTATTAATAGCACAATGTTATGCGATGAACAATTGGCGCAAAAGCGAGAAATGAAAGATTTTTATCTGTAGTTATCGCCGCTTAACTCGCGCTCGCGCAGCGATCGGATCGCAATCCGAACCCGTTTCAGGAGTGATAAGCGGTCGCAGAGAATCGGTGTGTTGAAGCCACGCCGCCTGGATTTCTTCCAGCGACCTGATAAGCTTCCAACGTTTCTTTGAGAATCTGGCGACGGCGCGCAGAAGTGCCCGCCCATGATCGGGTGATTTACATGCGCTTTGCCGAGCGGCCTGCCGGTGTACTTAATGTCGGCGCCGAGAAAACTGCCAGCAAGCTGATACTCCATTTCCTTGATACGCGCTCGGTCCGCATTTCGAAAGAAAAAGCCGATCATGCGATCTTCGAAAACGCGATCGATAAACGCGTTGACGATCGCGCGCAATCCGCTTTCGCCGCCGAGCTTTCGAACAGACTCTCAGCCATCGAGAATCGGTCCTACGAAAGCGTTTTCAAGCGATTACATCATGCCGAGCTGCAGGCGCGCGGCTTCCGACATCTTGCTCGGCTCCCAGGGCGGGTCCCACACCAGATCGATCTTTACGTCCGTGACGCCGTCTACGGCCCTTACTTTACTTTCGATCTCGGCCGGCAACGACTGCACCGCCGGGCAGTGCGGCGAAGTGAGCGTCATTTGGATCGTCACCGCGCCTTCGGCACTCACCTTCACCTCGTAGACCAATCCCAGCTCGTAGATATTGACTGGGATTTCGGGGTCGAAGCAGGAGCGCAAACTTTCAATCACCTGCGCTTCGATGATAGTTTCGTTGATGCTTGCCATTTTTCTACCAACCTGACTCTTTAAGGCCGCTTATTCAATGCCCAACTGCTGTTTGGCGCACACGGAAATCATGCTCTGATTCCAGGGCGGATCCCACACCAACTCGACATCGGTTTCGCGCACGCCGGGCACGGAGAGCAATCTCTTCTTGATGTCGGCCTTGAGAAACTGTCCCATGCCGCACCCTTGCGCCGTCAACGTGAACCGGACGATGGCTTTATATCCGCCTTCCGGCAAAGGCTGCGCAGCGCAGTCGTAGATCAAACCGAGGTCGACGATGTTGACGGGTATTTCCGGATCAAAGCAGGAACGCAGCTCATTCCAGACCAGCTCGTCGATCGAACCCGCCGGCATTTCTTCGCGCGCTTGCGGCCAATTTTCTTCCGCTCCCGGCGCAAAGCCGAGAGCGTCGCCGTCTTGACCGTCGATCCGCACGCTATAGCCGCGCTCCGTCATCACCGTATAAGTCCCGCCCAATGCTTGAGTCAGCCAAACGATGCTGCCGGCAAGCAAGGAGGCATGCTCGCCGCTCGGAACCATAACCGCGTCGCAGTCGCGTTGCAGCTTAATCGGTTTTTCGGTGTTCATCCGCATGGACTCCTTTCAGCGTGCTCCGCCAACTACTCCGTCGTGGCCGGCTCAGCTTCGCCCTGTAGTGCCGCGTTGACCGTATGCCAGGCCAAGCTGGCGCATTTAACCCGCGCCGGAAATTTACATACGCCGGAAAGAATTTTCAGCTTGCCGATCTTCTCGTCACCGCTTTCACCGCCGCCATCGCCGGTCAACATTTTGTGCACGTTTTCAAACAGCTCATGGGCCGCGGCCTCGGACTTGCCTTTCAGCTCGGCGGTCATCAGCGACGCCGAAGCCTTGGAAATCGCGCAACCCGAGCCTTGAAAGCTCACGTCGCGAATCACGCCGTCTTCAAGATGCAGATACACCGTGACGTGATCGCCGCACAGCGGATTGTAGCCTTCCGCTTTGCGGTTAGCATCGGACGATCACGCGATAATTTCTCGGACTCTTGTTATGGTCGAGAATGACTTCCTGATAGAGCTCGTCTAAATCCGACATCAGCCAAAAACTTTCCGGACCCGATGGATGGCTCGCACCAGCACATCGATCTCCTCGATGGTATTGTAAAAGCGAACGACGCGCGCGTCGTCGCCGGCACGCCGAAGCGTTGCATCACGGGCATCGCGCAATGATGCCCGGCGCGCACCGCCACGCCTTCTTGGTCTAGAATCGTGCCGACATCGTGCGCGTGCACGTGATCGAAGACAAACGACAGCACACCGGCTTTTTCCTTAGCGGTGCCGATAATGCGCAAGCCGTCGATGCTCGAGAGCGCAGCCGTGGCGTAGCTCAGCAACTCGTGCTCGTGCGCCGCGAGTTGGCACCAATCCAATGGCAGTTCAAATAGTCGATGGCGGCGCCGAGTCCGATGCCGCCGGCAATATTGCGGCGTGCCTGCTTCGAACTTGTAGGGCAGCACATTGTAATGAGTCTTTTCGAACGTCACCAAACTGATCATGTCGCCGCCGCCCTGGTACGGCGGCATTGTTTCGAGCAGCTCGGCGCTCCCGTAAAGCACGCCCACGCCCGTGGGCCCGAACAACTTATGACCGGAAAAGGCGTAAAAGTCGCAGGCGAGATCCTGTACGTCGACTCTCAGATGAGGCACCGCCTGGGCGCCGTCGAGCATGACCGGCACGCCGCGCTCATGAGCCAATGCGACAATCTCTTTGACCGGTACGATTGTGCCGAGCGCATTGGACACGTGGGTTATCGAAACAAACTTGGTCTTATCGTTTAACAGCCGGCGAAACTCTTCCATCACCAGCTCGCCCTCGTGATTGATCGGAATGACCCGCAGCTTTGCCCCAGTCTGTTCACAAAGTATCTGCCACGGCACGATATTGGAGTGATGTTCCATCGCTGAGACGATGATTTCATCGCCGGCTTTGAGAAAACTGCGCCCGTAACATTGCGCCACCAAGTTGATCGCTTCCGTCGTGCCGCGCACGAAAATGATCTCCTTTGTCCGATCGCGCGTTGATAAATTGCCGTATTTTCCCGCGCGCCGCTTCGTAAGCCGTGGTGGCATGCTCGCTTAGGTAATGAACGCCGCGATGAATATTGGAGTTCTCCGCGCTGTAATAGCGATGGAGCGCATCGATGACCGCCTGCGGCTTTTGACTGGTCGCGCCGTTGTCGAGATAGACCAGCGGCTTGCCATGAACTTTCACCTTCAAGATCGGAAAATCCTCGCGCAAGCGCATGACATCGAAGCTGCCGGAGGGAGCGCGCGATTCAGCCAAGTGAGACATCGCCTTCATGGTAATACTCAAACTCTCCGAAACTGCGCCGCCAAATAATCGTCCAGTTGGCGCCGCAAAGAATCGACTTTAATTCGTCCCACGACGTCGCCGGCAAAGGCGAAGCTCAAAAGACTCCTACGCTTCCGCCGCGCCCAGGCCGCGCGTGCGAAGATAAAACAAAGCGTCGGCATCCAATTGACCGATGGTCGAGCCGTGGCTGCATTTGACGTCATCGGCGTAGATTTCCAATTGCGGTTTGGTATTCACCACAGCGTTTTCGGATAGGAGCAAATTCTTATTGACCTGGCGCGCATTGGATTTTTGCGCGTCTTTGTGAACGACGATTTTACCGTTGAAAACGCCATGCGCCGCGCCGTTCAAGATGCCTTTATAAAGCTCGAAGCTGGTTGCGCGCGGCGAGATGATCGATCTCGGTGAAATTATCGACGTGCTGCTTATCGCCGGCCAGATAAAGACCGTTGAGTACGCATTCAGCACCTTCGCCGTTGAGCGCCACGTGAACGTTGTTTCGAATCAAAGATCCGCCGAGGATCACCGCGTGCGCCGTTAAACGGGCGCCGCGATCCAAGTCGGCGTCGAAGGTGCCCGTGTGAAACGCGGCACGACCTTCGCGCTGCAAGCGATAATAATCGGCCAGCGAATCCGCTTCGCCGATCAGTTCCGTGACCGCGTTACAGAAATAAGCGCCCTCTTCCACGCCGACGTAGCTCTCAATGATTTTAGCCTGGCTCCCCGCGCCGAGAAAAATAAGCGTGCGCGGATGCGACACCAATTGTCCGCGCGCCGGGGCTCGATGCGTAAATCAGATTAAATCGGCTGCGCCAAACAGCACCCTGGAGGAATAACCACCACCGCACCGTCCGCCCATAAAGCCGTGTTGAGCGCCACGAAAGCCTGGCGCCGATAATTCGCGATGACGCCCAAGCTGCTCTGACAAAAGCGGCGCGTCTTGCGCTAAGCTCCGCCTAAGCTGGCGAGGCGAACGCCTGCGGGCAGATCCTGCACAAAGGAAAATTCCCGCGCCCAGACGCCATTGATAAAGACCAAGCGTGGACAGGCGGTATCAGCAAACTCCGTGCGAGGATTTCGTCGGATATCGACGCCGGCGCTCAGATCGCCGGGTCTGCGCCAAGGGCAATGAGGCGATTGGCTCGACACTGGTGTACTTCCACTCTTCATCTTTTGTCGTCGGAAATCCCGCGCCGCAGAAGCTCGCGATTCCGCCTCTGCGCAGTTCGTTTGAGCCACGCCGGAGCCGCGCCATTTCCGTTTGACTGCGACTGCTCGAAGGCGGCGAGATAGCGCTCTTTACTTTCCGCGGCAATCGTATTCTTCCCGAGTACAACAAGCGGGACTAATGAACGGCGGCGACGGCGCCTTTGAGCCAATCGATATCCCCGGCTCTCAAGCTCCAGTGCCAGATTCTTTCGTGCCTGATTTTATGATTCGCCCCTCGAACAAAACATGGATGAAATCGGGCACGATGTAATTGAGCAAACGCTGATAATGAGTAATCACGATCATCGCACGATCGGGTCGGCGCAAGGCATTGACGCCGCTGGCGACCACGCGCAAGGCATCGATGTCGAGACCCGAATCGGTTTCGTCGAGTAGTGCAAGCACCGGGTCCAGGACAGCCATCTGTAAAATCTCATTGCGTTTTTTCGCCGCCGGAAAAACCTTCGTTGAGCGGCCGATTGATCAGCACCCTGATCCATTTCCACCAACTTCAGTTTTTCTTTAATCAGCGCCAGAATTCCATTGCGTCCAGTTCTTCCAAGCCATTGTGCTTGCGCAACCGCATTCAACGCCGCTTTGAGAAAATACGTCGTGCTGATGCCGGGAATCTCGACGGGATATTGAAACGCGAGAAAAATTCCTTCGCGCGCGCGCATCTCGGGGCTCATGGCCAGAAGATCTTTGCCGCGATAAATGACTTCACCGCCGGTCACTTCATAATTTTCCCGGCCCGACAAAACATGCGCCAGCGTGCTTTTACCCGAACCGTTCGGACCCATGATGGCGTGCACTTCGCCGGCGCCGACGTGCAGATCGATGCCGCGCAGAATTTCCTTATTTCCAACCTTTGCCCTGAGCCCGCGAATATCCAAGCATGCTGATGCCTCTCAAAACACTCGGTTCAAACCGCCTTTTGCAGCGGCAATCGGGTCAACCGCCCTTAAGCCCCTGCCGATCGGCGATCTCCGCGACCGACACGCCGGCGAGAAATTCTGGAGCACGACTCCTGCGCCTTCTTCCCACACCGACTTTTGCGAGCAAACCGCGCAGAAAGAACAATAATTGGCGCCCTGCTTCGGAGACACTCCATCAACACCAGCGGCCGCTCGACGGTTTCATAAACGTCTTTAATAGATATCGCCGCCGCCGCGCTTGGCCAGGGTAAAACCACCCCTTCGAGCCAGTATGCGATTGCACCAAACCGCCGGCAACCATGTCTTTCATGATCTTTGAAAGATAAAATGACGGGATGTCCTGGCTCTTTTCGATATCCGCCCGGCTCACGATACTTACCTTCGGGTTGTCCGGCGAGATACGAGAGCGCGCGCACCGCATAATCGACGCGCCGCCCGACGTTCATCAGCGAACTGCGCTCGCATTTGACCCTCGCGCTTTTCACATTTTCCTCACAATTGAATATAGACTCCTTAGGTCTTTATTGTCAAGACGACTGCTGCCATAGGCTTGGTTTCCATGCGATTGTGAGCATGATAGCGCTGGTCGCGATGATGAGTCAAAAACGTACGTATCCGAAATAGTTTCCTGAATTATTTTTCCTTCGACTCGTCGGATTTTCGCCGACTTTCCGGCTTCAGCGTTTGGGCGAGAGATTATTGGCGACTGGTCAAGGCACGACAACCGGTGGAATCGTCGGCCGATCTGCGGGGGTGACTATCAAGATCTTGAGGAAGCCAAGCGACAACCAGAACAGATCGACGCCATCAGGCGAGGCGCCGCAAAATCGCCGAAGATGAGGACCTGATGGCGCACGGTGACAAGATCCATGAAGAGGAGGATGGATTGCTCTGGCGTTCGTATTCGATCCGCGACAGCCCATATTCCAGAGGAATCGGAATCGGTGCTGAATTGGCCCGACCGAATGCCTGGGGCTGTCGTTTATCGAGTTAACCAGACTCGAAACGTCAATACTACTCTTCGTCAGCTCAGGCCGGGGTGTTTGTACAGCCACAATTTAAGGATGGCCAATGGATGAAAAACAGTTGCGACTCGGTAATCGGGGCATGTGGTTTTTCCTCCCGCCCCGCACTACATGACCTATTCACATCATGGCGGCTAACGTCACAAGTACAGGCCTTACCGACAATTTTCGGCTCTGGCATTCCTGTTTGCGTCTACCTCTGTACTTGACGGAAGGAGAGCTACAGCGGAAACAACGGGGATGTTGCGCGACACACCTTCGCTTCTTGGTTCAGAAAGATAAAACTGGCAGTTTCTTACTTTCTGGATCATGCATATCAGTTTAATATTGGTATCGGCTACGCCCTAACTTGAACGAGCCTTTAACGGTATCTCTGCAGGATTTGGTGCTCTTTCGTCGCGATAATTGTGGACCTATGTACGTCTCACTCGTCACCGTTCGTCTGCTAATCCACGCTTCCTGGGTCAGCGCCGCCTCGTTGCGACAACGCTGGTTGAAGGCACTCCGGAGAGTCAACCAGCAGCATAGAAATATCGTGGCCTTCCATTCGCTCTCCTCTCTTCACCGGGCGTGATTGAGCAATTAATCGCGCTCGTGGTCGCCGGCACCTTTACTGGCCGTCTATCTGCTGTAGATCGCAAACATCTCGGTTGAGTAGTGAGCAGCTGCGCGCTCCGCGAGCTTGCGATTACTACATTCCCTGCGCCATTCGGCGTCAAGCTGGTTTTTCGAACGCTGTCTGACATTATGGGCAAAGATGCCATCGGCAGGCCACTACCTCTGAAAAAAAATCTGTGCGGGACCGGTGCGCACGACAACTCTTGCGATGACATCGCTAATCGGCGGTTACTACCCCTTGCGGTTGCGTTTCTCTCGCCGCCCGGGTTTTCCCGGAAGATTTCTGTTAGCCGATTGTGCTCCCTATCGGCGTCTATCGAAGCTTTCGCTTCTTATCGGAATCCGATCGCTTGCGTCAATAGTCCCGCACGCGGCAGTAAGCGAAGCAAACTCGCTTGTAGGCTCTCTAACCAGGTAGCCAGTCCATTTGGGCCAAGTGGGGAGTTTTGCGCTGCCTTGAATATCTTGCCGCATATGTAAGTGCATTACGCGTGCCAGGAAAAATACCCTTAGCCAGGCTGTCACACATCGACGAAGGCGAATGGCGATATGCCTCGACGCAGCGCTCGCCGGGCTAAAAGCGTAATTGCCGAATGGAAGCGGAGCGAGGCAGTGGCCAAAGAGGGTTGCCCGGATGGGCGAACCCTTGTAAGGAGAAATTTATAAAGCAGTTGACGAGACTGGCCGTTATACATTACAAGCTTCCTGGAAAAGGGGGACGTGATCCCGCCAAATGCACAAATCCCAGCTGGGCACACGTTGCCATCGCGATGACAGGAGTCTCGACAACCTTCGTAGAACTCAAATGCGTATGGCCGTTGACATCGCCAGGGATTATTTGCCATGGCGGCGCAAACGATCCGCGCGTGCGCCGAAGAGAACCGCGAGGGAAATACTGAGACTGAGCCGGCGGCGGCCCTTAATGCGAGCAGGCGGTTTCGCGCAGCCGCCCACCTCTGCACTGCAATTCACGTTGCCGAAGAAGTATAAGGAAGCAAAACCGAGTCATTATGATGCCGGCGATTGCACCACCTCCGGAAGTGGTTCAGCCCGACTGCGTATCGGTCCGAAGGCTGTCACTTGCTAGTGTTACCACCTGTCCGCGAAATCGGGGCTAGCTCGCCGCGCATTGCCGCTTGTCTCCAGTTCGTCTCTCAGATAGCAATCGAGCGGCGCAGACAACCGATTATCTTTCGTGGCCGCCACCGCCGCCGCCATGCATACCACCACCGCCGAAACCGCCGCCGCCAACCGCCGTGCGGCGCACGCCGTGAAGCCACCGCCGCGTACCAAGCCGCCGCCTAAACTGGATTGGCCGCGGCCGGAAAAATGGTTTGCCATGCCGCCATGGGGTGAATCCACTTTGAACGCGCCGGGATGGCCGTTTGGTGCCACGATGCGGCCTGTAAAGCCGCGGAAGTCCCGATGGTCAAACCCCGACCCTGCGCCATGAAAATTATGAAGGCCTGACGCAAATTTATACCTGCTGCACCTTTACGTGGTGGCGAAATCTTGTGAAAGCCGTGACCATGAAAATCACCGCCGGCGAAGCGGCAGCCATGGTTAAAGACATGGCTTCGAAATCTCGAAGCGAGCGTGATTCAAAAACCTTGCAGAAACGACCGCCAGTTGCAGCCCCAGAAACTTTGGCCACAGGAAAGTGATGATGAAAATGGCCGATGGAAAACCACCGAGGCAAACAAACGGGCCAACCAGAAGTAAACGCAGCCCACGTTACGCCACCAACGGCGGCTCCATTTCGCATGGTCGTAGGTGGGAAGATAGACGACTTGAGTTGCGTCGGCTCGATGATGATCGTCTGGCTCTGGGTCGTCACCGTTTGCTGTTTGCGTGGTTTCAGGGTTACCGGCGTTTTCCAGCGCTTATAACCTGGACGGCAGCCATAACCTCCTGCGGGGTGATTGTAATAGGCCTCTCCTAGAGACGATGTCAGAAAGATTTTTTATCCATATTGGCCAGCACTGAAGAGGAAGTGCCGTGAGCGCTTTGACGCTCGCATCCATTGTTTGTCCCACCTCGGTGGCCGGTGGTGTTCGTCCCTCGAGTTGAGTTTTGTTGCAGCCAGCGGTTTCTTGGACGCGACTTCAGTGGGACCGAGTGGACGCGGCAGAACTCCGCGTTTCAGTTCGTCGGGATACGTCACGATCGGCGCATACAGATCGCACAACGACCTGAGTTTCACCCTGCGCCAGTTGGTTCAGGTGCCGTGGCGCCTGAGCTCTGGCGGAGTCGCCACTGCCGCAAATGCTTGAATTTTCAACGACAGCGCGCATACGCGAAGTTGATGCCAAAATAGTTTGAATAACATGATAACTCGCTCCTTGCCGGCCAGCGGATGTCTCATGCTTGCTCCGCGCCGGCTGATCGCTTCCTCGTTCTCGCGGTTTGCCAAAAGTGATCGCGCCACATTACCCCGATACCTGTTCCACGATCGGTCTGGGCTTTGTTCCGCCGGACGGCGATCGAGGCCAAGTCTGTTGCATGTAGTCGAGGACGGGATCAGGAACCTCCTTGGATCGTGCAATCGGACCAACCCTGTTGCGTTCGTGGCGATAGACGGCTGGCTTTGCTCTCGCGCATCCCATTTACGATGGTGTCGGCGGGAACGTTCTCCTTGCCCATTTGGTCACTTCGCTGTTCGTTAGCGGCGCGCTGGCCGAAAGTCGGTTCCCGGCGCGGCGCAGCCGTTCAGCAGAGCGCCGGCCGGTAGCCATCGATAAGGAACGTGTCGGCGCTGCCACAGTTTCTTTATTCGCCCGATCACCGCGGGACAACATTTATTTCACCTCGAAAGACGCCGACAAGGATGGCGGCGTCATGATTGATCCCAATTCAACTAATCGCCAAATTCATGCCATGAAAAAAATCTGCCGTTGCCGCGAGTTAAACGCCGAGACTTCAGAGCGACGTGCCGGAAATGCTCTGCGTTTGTGACGGGCGAAAGAATCGCCGGCGTCCGGCAAGGAATGACCGTCGTGCCGAGCGAAAGCCGATATGACGACGCGATGCCGGCCGGTCGGCTCGGACCGCTCAGCGGAAAATTGCGCGACTGAAAGAGCCTAACGCTCCTTTCGTCATAATCAACTGCGTGGCAAGACGGCAGGAGAGCCGATCAAATTCGTCACATGCAGGAGAAGTCTGTTTACGACGACTCTTATGGACAACAGGCGAGGGTGCAGCGATCAGCAGCGAGTTTTGCCGCCGCGATGAATTTGACCCCCTGGAAAATCAACTATCAAATGATCGAGCGCACGACGCCGCCATCCACGCGCAGCGCCGTTCCGTTGATCGCGGAGGATAGCGGGCTAGCCAGGAAATTACCAATGAAGCTACTTCGTCGGTGCTAGCGAAGCGTTTGAGCAACGAGCTGGGGCGAACAGTGGCGAAAACTCTTCTCGAAATGCGACTGTTCGATGCCTCTGGAGTGTGCGATTTGATCGACGAACTTTTCCACACCCTCGGAGCAGAGTCGGACCCGCCAAAACCGAATTCACGGTCACTGCTGTCCCCGCCGTCGTCTCGGCAAGTCCGCGCGCCAGGGCGAGCTGCATGGTCTTGGTCACCCCGTAATGGATCATCTCCACTGGAATGTTGATCGCCGATTCGCTCGATATGAAAATGATTCTGCCCCAGTTCCTCGCCCTCATTTCCGGCAGGGAATGACGGCTCAAGCGCACGCTCATGAAATTGGTTTCAATAATTTCGTGCCATTCGTGATCCGAGATCGCTTCGAAAGGCTTGGTGTCGTAAACGCCAAGGTTGTTGACCAAAATGTCGACCTGGGGAAGTCGGTGGTGACAGCTGTGCGACCTCGGCGCCGCTCAGATCGCCCGCGCATGCCGCAAGACCTGGCTTGGGGATGTTTTTGCCGAATCATTGCGATCGCGCTTCGTCAACGCGTGTTTCTCTGATCGGCCGTTGATAATGACCTTCGCTCCCTCGGCGGCCAACCCTGCCGCCAATGGCGAAACCGATGCCCGCCGTCCGAGCCCGTAACCAGCGACTTTGTTTGTCAGTTGCAAATCCATAACCTACCCTCTGAAATTCTGCGTTCAAATCTACAACGCTTGCCGCATTGGGCGACTCCGTGCCTTTGACCTTCGACGGCAAAGCGCGGCCTTCCGCCTGCTTTAATCGCCGTGGTAATGTCCCCATTCGGTGTGATATTTTCCGGCACTCGGATTTGTCGTGACTATCGGCAGCCAGACATCCGCATCCCGTCATCAGAACAGAGATGAGAAACAACATTGCCAATAAGGATATGACCGCTACGCATGAAGTTGTCACTTTTCGCTTTTCACCGCTTCAAACAAGGAAGTCGAAGTCCGGATCGCGCATCCTCACAGAGTGATGGGAGCCCAATACGACTGTGCCCGACGTTGTTGACGAAGCGCAGCTAACTGAGTTCAAAGTGACTTGTGGCAGCATGCGGCGCAGGTGTTTTTGAATCGTGATGAAAGTTTATGTGATCAACATGCCGTTCTCACGTACTGCATTTGCGGCACAAGCGCAAGGCGAGTTGGCGCAGCCGGCGAGGACATGCCACTAAAGAACCGCTAAGGACACATGTCAGAGATGTCGAACACTTTTAGCCTGAATTCTGTACATGGGGTGATGCGAAATTGCTTTGGTGACTAAAAAACCGCTCACTATGCCGAGCGTTTTACGACGGTACAGCTTGTTCAGTGCTAACGCGATCGCCACTCGAAATGGCATGTCACTGACATTCACGTTCGCATCATATGGCACTCAGTGTTCGACATCCTCTTCTATCGACAGCCCTGATCATTTGAGCCCTCGGCGCGGCTTTCTCGAAATCTGCGCTGGATTTCAATGCTGCTCGCGCCGTCGGTGTCGTGGGGTTGGATCGCAGTGGCGAATCATGCGTCGGATATCGACTACACCCTGCACGTGCGCCATCGGTGGAATACGGCTAGGTCGCAGGACGAAGGCGAGCGCCTTCGAATGATTTTAGTTCGGCTGCGCGCTGGTGATAGGAGTTACGCGTACCAACGCGCGGACAAAAATTTGTCCTTCCTGAGGTTGATCAGGTTTGCCACGCTGCCGCTATAATTGTGAGAATCAGGCTGCTTTGAAATCGCCACAGGATGAACATCCGCAGCGCGACGTCGGGAGCATCTTGGAAAGATTGCCTTGGGGGGATTCGAACGGCAGGTTGAACGTGGTTGGCAATAAACGATGGAAAAGAAGATCGACGGATTATCCTGGCAGTAAAGAAAGCCTGCCAGAGATATCTAATTCGGTCCTGTTCGTCGCGAAAAAGATCGCTTGGCGGTTATTGCCTCGACAGATAACGTGATAGACCACAGGGACGTGGCCAAATGGGGTCAGCTCTTAAGAAACTGCTTGACGGCTACCTCGTAGATCAACGCGCGACTCAAAGGGCAAATTCTTGTGATTACAGATCTTGGTTATCGGATTGCCGACATGATCGAAATATGGTTCAGGATGGTCATATCGACCACCTGGAAGACGGGCGCTAATCGCACACGCAATCCTCGACCAACGTCCAATTCAGTTCAGCGTGGTAAACAAAAGCAGATAAAAGAGCCGCATTGAGCACCGGTTTGCTTTTTACAATGAGCGACCGATCTCAGTCGTTAGAATTGACCAGCCGTGCGGTCATCAAATCACCGCTCGCATCTTCGATTTTATTCTTGTGCGCCTTTTCTATCTCCGCTACCAATTCATTGGTCAGGAGTAGCTCCTGTATTAGATCGAAACGGCGTGGAGCATCGCGGTTTCGAACGCAATGAGCTCCTGCAGCGAGTCCATTCGAGCTTTGAGTGCCGCAAGGCTTGGTTTGTTAGGTTTGTCCTTCGCGCAATATCTAGTTATCGCCTTCGATATTTTCCGGCATCACTGCGCTAGTTCAATTCTCCACGCAGCGTGAAATCTCTCGATCCAACCGCACTTCGGCGCCGCGCACTTGGGGCACTCGATACCAACCAACTGCGGTAGATAAACTGTGTTCCGCCACGGAGGGCAGAGGAGGATCATCAGGATCCGCCAAGGCGATCGCCTCGCCGCACGGACAGGTCGCGTGGTCGGCCGTTACCCTGACAGCGTCTACAACTCCGTTTATCAGCCATCGTATGAAGTCAAACAAATTTGTCTAGCCGCCCGCAACTCTGCAATACAACCTGAGCCAAGCGCTTTGTCACACTAATTTAACGGGATAGCCATGCAGCTTTCCTTGATGTCTGCCACGGTGTGCCCCGTTATGAAATCGAAGGAACTAGGGCCGAATCTGGAAAAAGACATTACCCTCATTGAAATGACCGACGTCTCACCAGATATGTATGTCGATTGTTTGTTGCTTCGCGAAACGTTGCAGCTATTAGAGGATTGACCGGTGATTATGAGACAAGGCTCGCCAGGGTTTTAGGCTCAGCGGGCATACCGATGGACCAGTTTAAGGATTGTGAAGCGGAGTCGAAACAACGTTGAGCCAAAATCTAGATCGACGCCATCAATAGAAAATGGCGCGAGATCCAAAAAGGCAGCGAGTTCAGGTTAGAGACCGTTAGCGCCGGCGGGTCAAGGCGGCACAGACACTTCCCGTGGAGAAGAATTTCTTTTCTTCTCCCATCGTATCAACTCGTCAGCGTTTGGTCGTCTAGGTCACGCGCTGTTTTCAATCGGGTCGGTGTCGGATTCAGTAATGAGTCAGACCGAGTTAAGTCGAAGTGCACAGAAATACGTTCCTATATGTCGGGTCTGTTTGTTACATGGTCCGGCTCTTTGATGAAGAACTTTCACTCTTACGAGCGTTGGAATCGCCATTGGTCAAAATGCCAATATCAAGCGCTTGATCGGCGAGGTTGCGAGTCTGTTTCACATCTGAACCGGATGAACTGGACGGTCAAAAGTGGCTTCTTCCAGAAGCTGCGCCGCATCTTGCATGGATTTTGGTTCACAGCCTGTTAACAATTTCATGCTGTCCAGCACTAGCGCTTAAACATAGCAAGGATGCGCAGAATTAACCGAGAGATCAAAGAATAAAAAAAAACGACGGCTTCCGAAGAAACCGCCGTCTTTTCCACTGGTTGTATCTTTTGGCCAGCGTCCGCCTTTCGCACCTGATAACGAGGTTCAGATCCCATCGGGGACGACGCCGTCAATCCGCGGAAGGCTTTTTCACCTTCACGCGGCAACCACTTTCGAAGAGTTTTCCAGTTCCGGCAATCCCGCCCGGAAGCCGAAGTTCGGTACATACCTGAGCGGCAGAAATCTTTACAGCTGTTAGCGCCAACGCACCTATAGGCGCCCGTCATCGGGACTCCGGTGGCCGGACGGATCGTTAGGATGCTCATGGTAATCTTTGCTGACCACCGACGAAGGAGCATCAATCGGCTCGCAGCCATCCTCGGCCGCAAGCCCTTTCTCCTCCCCCTGCCCCTATGTTAAGAAACGTTTCATGGCGATCCTGAAAGTCTCGCGTCTCGGTCATCCTGTTTTGCGCAAGGTCACGGAAAATATTTCCACGCAGGAGCTACAGTCGCCGGAGATGCAAAAATTTATCGACGATATGATCGAGACCATGAAAGAATACGACGGCGTCGGTCTCGCCGCCGACCAGGTGCACGAGATCAAGCAAGTCGCCGTACTCGAGGTCGCCGACAACCCCGCTATCCCGATAAGGCGAAAGTGCCGCTGACGGTGTCTGGTAAATCCGCAGATCACGCCGCTCGTCCGACGAAATGGAGGAAGACTGGGAGAGGTTGTCTCAGCATTCCCGATCTACGGGGTCGCGTGCCGCGCTACAAAACTATTCACGTTCAGAGCCCTCGGACCGTGGCGGTAACACGCTCGACTTTATCGTCGCCAACGACTTTCACGCCCGCGTGATTCAGCATGAGTTCGATCACTTGAACGGCAAAGTGTATCTCGACCGCATGCGCGATCTTACGACGCTGACATTTCTTCAGGAATTTGCCCGCTATTGGCTGCGGCCGTAGAGATCTCTTTCCGACCCGTCGTTGAGTTTCCCGTCCTGAAAAGTTACGAGTCGCCTCATGAATTGCCCCCAGCTCGAAGTCATCGCTCGAACGCTTGTTTACAACCGTCTCGCAGCCTACCGCCGAGATTTTAGATCGCGCTCTTCCAGTCGGCGACATCACCGTCGACGAGGCCGCCCGTCTTTTCGACGCCGACGGCTCGGATCTTCTCGCCATCATCGCTGCTGCCGATGCCCTGCGTGCGCGCACCGTCGGCGATGTCGTCACCTACGTGATCAATCGCAACATCAATTTCACCAACGTTTGCGTCAAGGCCTGCGGCTTTTGCGCCTTCAGCCGCGGTCATCTGGCGGAAGAAGGCTACTTCTGCCCGTTGAAGAAATCATCCGGCGCGCGCGAGAAGCGCAGGAGCTGGGCGCGACAGCGAAGTTTGCGTGCAAGCGGGCCTGGCGCCGGGCATCGATGGCTGGCACTACGTCAATCTCTGCCGCGCTCTGAAAGAAGCGCTGCCGGATATTCATATTCACGGCTTTTCGCCCGAGGAAGTGCTCTACGGTTCGACGTCTGACCGGCGTCACCGTTCGCGACTATCTCCTCGCGCTGAAGGAAGCGGGGGTCGGCAGTCTGCCCGGAACTTCGGCGGAAGTTTTAGTCGATGCAAGTCCGCCAGCAGGTTTCACCGGGCCGGATCGGTGTTGCGCAATGGATCGAGCTGATCCAAACCGCCGCACGAGATCGGCATTCCAACCACCTCGACGATCATGTACGGCTACATCGAAGTCGCGCGCGACAAAGCGGTTCACTTGGATATTCTCCGGAAATTCAGAAACGCACCGGCGGGATCACCGAGTTCGTGCCGCTGAGCTTTGTCTACGAGGAAGCGCCGATGTTTCACCGCAAGCCACCCGCGGGCTTACGCCGCGGCGCCAGCGGCGCCGAAGTCATGAAGATGTACGCGGTGTCGCGCTCTAATGCTGAACAATTATATTCCCAATCTGCAAGTTTCGTGGGTGAAAGAAGGGCCCAAACTGTCGCAGATCGCGCTGCTCGCCGGCGCCAACGATTTCGGCGGCACGTTGATCAACGAGAGCATATCGACCGCCGCGGGCGCGTCCACGGACAACTCATGAAGCCGTCGCAGTTCCGCGGCATGATCCGCGAGATGGGCCGGATTCCGGCCGAACGATCGACGACGTACCAAAGAAGTCCGCGTGTTTGAATCTGAAGCGCAGCATCGCGACCTGCTCGACGAGGTCGAACGATCCGGCGCAGCGCTTCGGCTCCTATCCAGAACCTCATCCACCTGAAAGCGTACCGTTTCCGCGATTTTTACCGCGAACAGAAAGAGCCAAAGCATTAGTCGCAAGCCCGCGCTCAATTGTGGCCGTCGAATCGTGAACGCGAACCCCGCGCAGTTTGAAGCCATCGGCACTCGCCTCGGTTTTCGTGTCGTCGAGCAAACCCCCGATGAGCATCCGCCTGTTGTGGCGAGGTCCGCGTTTTCCCGCGTTTCTCTGTTTAGGTATCGCGCTGCTGTTGCTGCTTATCTCGGTGCCGATCGTCAGAAGCCATTCGCATTCGTGGTTTCGTTGGCCCGGCGGGATCGCTTTGGTATTTTCCGCTGATGAATCTGATTCTGTTCGGCATTGCGTTTTTCTGCTGACGCAGCGGCGTACGATCGAAATCGACCCCGGCGCCGGGCGGCTCAGCCTGCGCCGTCAAAAGCCTCTATCGGTCTGTCGGCTTTACGGCGACGGGCAGCGAGATCCGCTGGAGTCACCCTCGGTATCGATCGCGTCTACAGCGGTTTCGCGCTGGGTGGGTCGACCGCCGCGGAGCGCTTTCCAGTTGCCGGCGCTGCGGCTCGAGCTCAGCAGCGGCGAGACCTGCTTCTCGATCGCGGCAGCGCTCGCAAGCTGACCGAACTGGGGAAAATTATCAGTGCGGGTGTCGCGAAGCGCTTTGGCGATCGATCCGGAATTGCAAACCGATGCGCGCATCGTTACGCAGCTGAGTGCAGGAACAGAAGTCGTTTGAAATCGCGGCGCGGGCGATCAACTGATGCAATTGCGCGACGCGCTTTTTCGACGCCTTTCGTGAGCGAGTTGCTCCGCGGGTCAGCCATCTCACGCCGCGCTCGCTGATAATATCGCCGATGGCAAAAATATTTTCGCTCAATGATTTTTGTGTTTCATCGAAGCTGGCCGACCAAATCACGTCGCCGCGCCGCACATCCGACGAGCTCCAACGCGAAAGCCACCGAAGCGGGACTCTTGACGCCCCACTCGTCGCCGACTCTCTCGCGGAAGCGCCGCACCCGGCCGATGAGAACCGCATCGGCATAAGCCGCCTCGCCGAGCTCGCGCAAGCGCGCCGCTTCATTCGACGCCGTAATCGTTTGACTGACTTCCCGCGCTTCGCTCTCAGAAACGATCTGCCAATTGGGCGGGCCGCTCATCACCTGGTAGATGAGCCGCGCCAGAAGTATCGTTAGGATCCCGCTCCGGACTCTTGGGCCTCGCCAGGCGTGGGGGCAACTCTTTACCCTGCGACCCGGCCGTCTCCAAAGCCGGCAAGATAACGATGCGCCGGATTGCGGCGCGATTCCAAATCGGTCGAATGCCTGCATCTGCAGATTGCCCGGGCCGAAGCCACAGCCGGCGAGCAGAAAAATGAGTAATGGAATGAGCTTTGACATGGAAACGATCCAGAAATACCAGAATGGACTGTGCCCCTCAAGACGAAAACTGCGCCAAGTTGCCGGTTGGCCGGCGCTAAGTAAATCGGAAATTGATTAAAAATATGTCATTGTCAGTCCTGATGACTAACAGCAGATTTTAACAATTGACTATTTTTCTGCCCCAGTGACCGCGGATCCCCAGCTCGCGCAGTTGGCGTGTTTCAACGCTCGACGGCGCGTCCGTCAGCATGCACACGGCGCGTTGGCTCTTGGGAAACGCGATCACGTCGCGCAAGCGATTTGGCGCCGCTCAAAAGCATCGCCAACCGATCGATTCCGAAAGCGATGCCGCCAGTGCGGCGCGCACCGAAGCTCAAAGCTTCGAGAAAAACCGAACTTTCGCTTCGGCCTCTTCCGGCGCCGATGCCCATAAGACCGAGAATTTTTTTGCAGCTCGACGTGATGGATACGGATGCTGCCGCCGCCGATCTCGATACCGTTGAGCGCCAGGTCGTAGGCCTTGGAACGGCTCTTGGCCGGATCGCTGTCAAGCAACGCCAAGTCCTCATCCAACGGCGCGGTAAAAGGATGATGCAGCGCCACGTAGCGCTTTTCCTCGGCATCGAACTCCATCAGCGGAAAATCGACCACCCAAACGAGGGCGTATTCCTTCTGCCGGAATCAAAGCCCAGCTTTTCGCCCAGGTGCAGACGCAGATTGCCGAGCGCGTCGTTGCACGATCTTGGCGCTGTCGGCGGAAAACAACACCACGTCGCCGATCTCGGCTCCGGCGATTTGCTCGATCGCTTTTTGTTCGGCTCGGCGACAAAAATTTGGCGATGGGCGACTGCCAGCCCTCTCGCGGTGATCTTGGTCCAAGCGATGCCCTTGGCGCCGAAGGTCGCCACGTAGGGCGTCATATCATCAAGATCCTTGCGCGACAGTTCCCCGCCCTTGGGAATGCGAATGCCTTTCACCACGCCGCCGTTTTCGATCGCCGCGGCAAAAACTTCGCGCCTGGCACTGGCGCAGCGCATCGGTGAAATCCCTGAGCTCCAAACCGAAGCGCATATCGGGTTTGTCCGAGCCGAAACGGCTCATCGCTTCCTCATAAGTCAAGCTCGTGAACGGGCCGCTTGAGCTCGATGCCTTTCAATTCTTTGAATAGCAGCGCGATCATGCCCTCGACCACCTGCATCACATCTTCGCGTTGGACGAACGACATCTCCATGTCGAGCTGAGTGAATTCCGGCTGGCGGTCGGCGCGCAGATCCTCGTCGCGAAAACACTTGACGATCTGAAAGTAGCGATCGAGGCCGCCGACCATCAGAATCTGCTTGAACAACTGCGGCGACTGCGGCAGCGCATAAAACTTGCCGGGGTAGATCCGGCTCGGCACTAGATAATCGCGCGCGCCCTCCGGCGTGCTTTTCGTCAACACCGGCGTTTCTACGTCGATGAATCCTAGACCGTCGAGATAATCCCGAATCAATTTCGGTCATGCGATAGCGCAGTAGCAAAGGGCTCAAGCTCTGCGGCCGGCGGAGATCGAGATAGCGGTATTTCAGCCGGGTGTTTTCATTGGCGTCGGTTTCATCTTCGATGATGAACGGCGGCACGGCCGAAGCGTTGAGCAAGCGCAGCTCCTGGCAAACCAGCTCGACTTCGCCGGTGGCGAGATCGGCGTTGATCGTTTCCGGCGATCGTTTCGCCAAAGTGCCGCGCACCGCGATCACATCTTCGGAGCGAATCTGCTTGGCCTTCTCATGACCCGACCGGGTCGACTTCCGGTCGAAAAACGATTTGACAGATGCCGCTGCGATCGCGCAGATCGACAAAGATAACCCCGCCGTGGTCGCGCCGGCTGTGCACCCAACCGACCAGAGGTCATCTCTTGCCCGACCGCAGCCGCGCGCGGCTCGCCGCAGTAACAACTGCGCTTCCAATCGCCCCACTGATCGCTGAACACTCGTTCCGTTGCCATTAACTCGCCTTCCTCGCCACCAAGCTCCGCCTCGACTCTGTCGAAGCTGATTTCATCCTGGCGCTTGCTCGCCATATCGCGCAGCACCGCCTTGCCCTTGTCGCCAGCTCATCGTCGCCGACGATCAAAACCGACACGTGCTTTGAATTTATCGGCGCGGCGCATTTGGCTTTTCAGACTGCGCGCTTCGCCTTCCAGCTCGACGGCGATACTTTTTGGCGCAAACGATGAACCAGCGGGAACGCCCAATCGCGCGCCTTCTCGCCGACCCAAACGACGTAGAGGCTCGGGCCGCTGCACCGCCGCCGTTGTCTTGCATTTTGAGCAACATCGTCAACCGCTCGACGCCCATGCGCGAAGCCGACACCCGGGATCGCCGGTCCGCCGAGTTGCTCGACCAACCCATCGTAGCGCCCGCCCGCGGCAACTGCGCTTTGCGAGCCTAATTGCGTGGTTGTCCATTCGAAACGTCGTCCGGCGGTAGTAATCCAACCCACGCACCATGCGCGGATTGAGCGTAACTCGAACATTGGTTTCGCGCAGCAGCCGTTGCACGGTGGCGAAATGCTCGCGACAAGTGACGCACAAGCGAATCGAGAATCGACGGCGCATCTTGGGTCGCCGCGATGCAGCCGGGCTCCTTGCAGTCGAGCGCGCGCAGCGGATTGCGGTCGATGCGCCGGCGGCAATTGGCGCACAACGGATTCCTCGCGCTGCTTTAAGAAAGGCCAGAAAGCTTTTCGCGATACTGCGGCCGGCATTCCGAGTCGCCGAGGGAATTAATCTGCAGAGCGAGCTCAGTCAAACCCACCGCACCAAAAAAGTCATTGAGCAGCAGCAAGATCTCCGCGTCGATAAACGGATCGCTGCGGCCCAGCGCTTCGGCGCCGATTTGATGAAACTGGCGCATGCGACCTTTCTGCGGCCGCTCGCGGCGAAACATCGGCCCCATGTAATAAAGCTTGCGCACCGGCTCGACTTTATACATTTCCGCTTCCACGTAAGCGCGCACGACCCCGGCGGTGCCCTTCGGGTCTCAAGTGTGAGCTTCTGTCGCATCTGGTCGCCTCATTACTGCGGCTGTCGCGATCTTCAAAGGTATACATCTCTTTTTCGACGATGTCCGTGGTCTCGCCGATGGAGCGGCTGAAAAGCTCGGTCTTTTCGACGATGGGAATGCGGATCTCGGCGAAATGATAGGCGTCAAAGATCCGCCGCGCCGCCGCTTCTACTCTCTGCCACGCGCCGACCTCTTCGGGCAGGATATCGGCGAATCCTTTAATGCTGGTGATCTTCATCTGCGTTGTCGGGTGGAGTTTAACAAGACACCATAAGAAATCCCACAGGTCAAGTTGACTCGCTTTCAGCTTCAATCTGGCGAGATCCCGGACGGCTATTGCAACCGGGTTCCCTTTCGCCATAATATGCGAATCATCCTGAGCCGCGAAGCGAAGGGTCTTATGATTAACGCGCACAATTGACAACGTTAATTGCTGCGCGCCTTATAGCGATAGATTCGGCTGCGCCGCGTCGTCCCATGGAGTTCGGCAAATAGGAACCCGCGGAAGGTCATCATATAGAGTGAGAAAGAGCCCGAGACCGAACGAGTAGAGAAACAGTTGGATAAATGCCGGTAAACCAAAGAGCGACAGATTCAAACAGCCGCAACAACGCGTAACCACCGATGTGGCGAGGCAGGATATTGGGGATGAGCCACTCGATCCAATTCTGGACGATGAAATTGTAGCTTGCGCCTAGCAAACTCGAGGCCCGAGGTGCGGGATTGATAAATTAATTCTGGCACCGGATTGTAGCAAGATATGGAGCGCGATTTGAATGCAGAAATAAATGAGTGAGGCCGTTGGGAATCGTCGCCAACGCCATGCCGGCCGAGCCTCATCGGGATCCCACGGGATGAAGAGAAATCGTGATCAGAGTCCCATGGGTAAACCGTAAAGCCACGCGCGAAGTCGTTGAAATCCGTCTTACCGCTCCATCGATCATATTTTTGACCAGATAAAGCCCCGAGCTGATGCACGCCTGGCTCACAAGACCGAGCAGAAACCCGCCGAGAATTCCCAATGGCAGCGCGATCATGGCCTGCTGCCGACAACACCAGGCTATAAGCCAAGGGCGCCAAGCTTACGACCAGGTTTTTACGCACACAATCGAAGGCGCGCATGAGCGCCGTGGCATAGATCCAGAGCGTCACCTGGAGTATTTTGCATCGCATACCTATAGCAGATGCGTACCGCCGATGCAGCGCTCAAACCGCAAAATCGGCGGACAACTTCATAGACAAATGAGGACGGCTAGGCTATAAGCCTGCAAACTAACGAGGCGTTAATCGAGGTTGAGATCTGCTCATGAAAACATCCGCGCTTGCTCGCCGCTCTTCTCTTGTTTGCGCCCGTACCTGGTGGTGCCCGCGCAAAAACATCGCACTGCGCTACTGGGCAGATTCCTTCGACGATCAAAACCAGTGTCGGCCCTGCATTTCTACATCGCGCAGCGCAAAGGGTTTTTTCGCGCGAAGGAATCACCCTCGACAATGCTAGCCGATCGAGGGCGGCGCCGCGAATATGGTGATCGCGCTCAGCAAAGGCGTCGCCGACATCACCCGCACGGCGACGCCTTACCTGGTTCAGGACGTGCTCAAGGGTTCGGATAACGTCGCCGTCCTCGGCGAAACAGCCACGCCGATCTACAGTTTGATCGCAAAACCTGAAATCAACACCTTTGCCGACTTGAAGGGAAAGGTCGCCGGCTTTCGCTCGCGATCGATACCATTTCGATCTCTACCCGCAAGCTGCTGGCGTTAAACGGCGTGCAAAGAAGGTGACTTCAAAGTCAAAGAGCTGGTCGGCACGCCGGCGCGCGCCGATTGCCTGAGGAAGAACGAACGCGACGCCGTCCCACTCGGTCAGCCGGAAGATTTTGTGTTATTGAAAGACGGGTTCCGTCGCCTCGGCGTGTCCACCGATGCTATGGCCAATTTTCAATTCATCGTGAGCGCGGCAAGGCGTTCGTGGGCCACGCAAAACAGCGACGCTTTGGTGCGCTATGCTCGTGCCCTCGGCGCATCGTTTCGCTACATGCGCGAGCCGGCCAATCGTGACGAAGTCGTGCGCATCATCGTCGACACGACCGGCTCATCCGAGGACATCGCGCGCCAAACCCTTTCGCTTTACTTCGATCCTGACCGGGGCGTGGTGCCGAAACAGGGCGAGATCGACATCAAAGGATTCAACGAAGTGATTCGGGTCATGGGAGAGGCCGGCGAGCTGAAGCCGCCCCTCCCACCGGCGGAGCGTTTTATCGACCTGCGGTACTTAAAGGCAGCGGGTTGCAATAATAATGCGGCGCGCCAGAGGCTGACGAAGTCGCTTGTAAAATGCGCCGGCCGATGCTTAGAGTCGGTCTAGCAGGAGTAGATGTGGACTCTCGTTTTCTTCGATGCGGCGGCCGCGCGTGATCAATTTGAGCAAACTACATACGTTTCGGCTCACGTCGCCGATATTCGCCACAGGAAAGCCATCCTTCAGATATCTGCCAATGAACTTATCTTCGCCCAGATTTATGATCTGTAGATAATCGTCGTTGGTGCCTTCGAAGTACTGCTTCGTTCCCGGTGCCGGGCTCGCCAAATCGTCCTGCAACGTCTTGGTGATTTTTATGCCTACGAACAGTCGCTTCGTCCCTTCGTCCATCGTAATTCTCCTCAATGGCGGTAAATATCACACCCGATTGGAAACAACCACTGCGCGGGACAACTCTGATATTTGGAATCCCATCCGGCGGTTCGTCACGCCGGCCCGCTTCGATAAAACTTGATCTGCACCCTCTCCACCGTCGCCAGCCCGTCGGCAATCGCGCCGTCGATGACCGGCAGAAAGGCTTCGATCTTTTCCGCCCTATCGACGATCTCGACAATGATCGGCAGATCGGTCGAGAGCTCCAAGATTTTCGGCCGTGCGCACCCGACTGCGCGCGCCAAATCCCTCGACGCCGCGCAGCACTGTGGCCCCCGCCAGCCATGTTCCCGCGCCGTGCGCACGATCCACTCATAGAGCAGCATACCGGCATGCCGATCGCTCTCGCCTATAAAAATACGCAACAAGGAGCCTTCGCCAGGAAGCGTCGTCATAATTAACCTCCCATAGCATGGGCTAATACGTTACCGATCCACACCGCCAGCAAACCAAGAATCAATTGCAGACCAATATTCATCAGCGCGGCAACATTCTGCGTGTCCCGCGCCAACGAAAAAGTTTCCAAAGCGAAAGACGAAAACGTCGTGAATCCACCGAGGATCCCGACAAAGAGAAAAAGCCGCGCCTCAGAGGTAAAGGCCGTCCGCGTCTCCCGCCAGTCCCGCCAAAAAACCGATAACCAAAGGCAGCCCATGGCGTTGACCGCCAAGGTACCGTAGGAAACCACGGATTGTCGAGAACTCGATGCACCCAGGTGCTCAGTCCATAGCGCAGCACCCCGCCGACCAAACTACCCACGCCCACCAAGACGATTCGGATCATGGTTGTCTCATCCCACCCTGAAAACGAAAAACCCCTACTTCAAATCGATCGAAGTAGGGTCATCAACTCGCCGACTGCGAATGGTTTACCTGGCGAACCCCATCGCCCTTATTTTTTGCGCATTATGGGTTCAAAGGCGCCGCCAAGTCAATCCGCTCCACCAATACGCCGAAGCGCGGCGACCGCCGTTACTCGCGATGTCTGAAGAAACTCCACCCACGGTGACATCCAGCGACGGCTGCTTTTGTCATAGCGGCGAAAAACGAGATAACCTATTGCAGCCAGCAGCGGCAACTCGAAGACGAAAGGTCATTCTATGAAAATCGAATCTCAAGGATTTTCGCGTTCGCGAAGGAGATAAACTCAACCTCAAAAATGGCCCACCGAGGTAAAAACCTTACTTACTCATCGAAGAAGCAGCTAAAAAAATGCTGCGCGCCCACGTTAAAGAAATGAGCGAACTGCAAAATCTGCTCTACGCTTCCAACCGTTACGCCGTCCTGCTGATCTTCCAAGCGATGGATGCCGCCGGCAAGGACAGCGCGATCAAACACGTCATGTCCGGTGTCAATCCGCAAGGTTGCCAGGTCTTCAGTTTCAAGCATCCGAGCATGCGAGGAGTTGGACCATGATTTTTGTGGCGCACCGCGCGCGCGCCTGCCCGAGCGCGGCCGTATCGGCATCTTCAACCGCTCTCACTATGAGGAAGTTCTTATCGTTCGGGTTCATCCAGAACTCCTACGCGCCGAAGGTCTTCCGGATGAAGCGCTCGACGACAAAGACGATCTGGCGCGATCGCTACCGATCGATCCGTCACTTCGAGGCCGCATCTGCACCGCAACGGCACGCGTATCGTCAAGTTCTTCTCTCCACCTTTCCAAAGACGAGCAGCGCAAACGCTTTCTTGCCCGCATCGAAGAGCCGGATAAGAACTGGAAGTTCAGCCGGGCCGACGTCGAAGAAAGGAAATATTGGGACGATTACATGGACGCCTATGAAGCTTGCCTGAACGCCACCAGCATGCGCGATTCGCCCTGGTACGTGGTCCCGGCCGATGACAAGGAGAATGCCCGGCTGATCATTTCGCGGATCATTTCGTACAGCTGCGCGGCTTGAAAATGAAATATCCGGACGGTCAGCGAAAAGCAGCGCAAAGAACTGGCGCGCTGCGCCGGTTAGCTGGCGAAATAAATATCCTATTTCTCAATCATCTCACCGCGGACCATCCGGAACTCGGCCGCGCAGCCACATGATGCCCTGCGGCGTTTGCTGCCGCATTCATACCTGCATATACTCGTTGGAATAATCGGATATGCATGCCACACAAAGCGGTAGGTAAAACGTCTATGATGATAAAAACAACTCTGTCCGCGGCAGTTTTTGCGCTGGTGCTCCTACGAAGTCGCCAACCGTCGACGGCGGAGCCGATATCGGATGCGGCCCTAAACAGAGGCTTCATCCAATGCGGCGTGAACACCGGCACTGCCGGCTTCTCCCAGCCGGACAGCCACGGCGAATGGCGCGGCATCGACGTGGATTTTTGCCGCGCGGTCGCGGCCGCGCTGTTCGGCGACGCACGAAAAGGCTCGCTATACGCCGCGTTGACGGCACAACAACGATTCACCGCTTTGCAGTCCGGAGAAGTCGACATCCTTTGCAGCGCAATACCACCTGGACGATGTCGCGCGACACCGGTCTCGGGCTCAACTTCGTCGGCATCAATTTTTACGACGGCCAGGGTTTCATGGTCGCGAAAAAGCGTCAGGTGAAGAGCGCGAAACAACTGAGCGGCGCGACCAGCATGGCGTGCAGCCCGGCACGACCACGGGAACTCAATTTGGCCGATTATTTCCGCGCTAATAACCTGGAAGCTCGCCGTGGTGGTGGTGGAAAAAATCGAAGAAGTGCTCAATGCCTATTTTGCCGGACGCTGCGACGTCTACACGACCGATGTTTCCGGTCTTCATCGTGGCGCGGGCTTCGCGCGCAGCCAATCCCTGCCGATCACGTGATCCTTCCGGAAGTCATTTCCAAAGAGCTATTCGGCCCTGCGGTGCGGCATGGCGACGATCATTGGTTCGACGTGGTGAAGTGGTCCCTTGTTTGCAACGATTGAAGCGGAGGAGCTTGGCCTCACGTCGAAAAACATCGATCAGCAGGCGAACAGCACCAATCCCGTCATCCAGCGCTTCATCGGCGCCAAAGGCGAGCTCGGCAAAAGCCTCGGCCTCGACAATCGTTGGGCTTCACAACATCATCAAGCAGGTGGGCAACTATGGCGAGAGCTTCGATCGTCACCTGACCCCTCTGAGCCTGGACCGCGGCATGAACAAGCTTTGGAATCGCGGCGGACTCCCGTACGCGCCGCCGATCTGTTAAACGCGGCGACTGCCGCAAAGCCTTTCAGTATTCGTAAGCCAATTTCGTCATGCAGCCGACGTCGGTGAAAGCAAAGTCATGGGCTCGTTGAAGTCGATTCGCCTTCGCTCGATCGTTTATCAAGCTTTTGCTAGCCGCCGCCCTCGTCCTCGCTGCCTTGGTACTTGATTGCCAATGCCGTGGAAAATCTTGGGCAGCGACGCATCGCCAGCGGTTTCGCTTTTCTCGCCCGTGAATCCGGTTTTCGAAATCGGCGAGAGCACCTTTCTTTCCTACAATGCCGCGGACAGCGTATCTAAGAGCGATCGCGGTCGGCTTTCATAATACCTTTCGGGTCGCCGCTTTGGCGATTGTCTTTTTCGACCTTGCTCGGCACACTAATCGGTTTGGCGCGATTGTCGCCCAACTGGCTGCTTGCCAAGCTGGCCGCAGGTTACGTCGAGGTCATTCGCAATTTGCCGTTGGTGGTCCAACTGTTTTTTGGTACGCCGTGATCACCGAAAGACTTCCCGCGCCGGCCGAGGCGCTGAACCCTCTGCCCGGTGTTTTCTCGAGCAACCCGCGGTTTCAGCTTTCCCCTCCTCGTTGCCGCAACGCCCTTGGCGTTGGATTACCCAGTTCTCGAGGGTTTTAACTTTTCCGGCGGCGCATTGCTGTCGCCCGAGTTTGTCGCGCGCTCTTCTTCGGCCTAACGCTTTACACGGCGGCATTCATCGCGGAAATCGTCCGCGCGGGAATCCTCGCGGTGGCGCGCGGCCAGTTCGAGGCGGCGTACTTCACTCGACCAGCCAATGGCAAGTCCGGCGCTTTATCATTCTGCCTGCAGCGCTGCGCGTCATCGATCCCGCCGCTGACCAGCCAATATTTAAACACGATCAAAAACAGCTCCTCGCTGGTGGCAATCAGGTTGTCCTGATTTGGTGTCGATCGCCATCACGATCATCAACCAAACCGGCCGGGCCAATGCGAAGGCATCGCCATTATTATGCTCGTGTATCTGACGATCAGCTTGGCCATCGCCGGTTTCATGAACTGGTCAATCGGCGCTTCGCGCTCAAGGAGCCGAGTTGTGACCGGCGCCAGTCAATTCTGCAATAAAGCACGCGGCGGCTATTCTACGTGTTCGGTTTTTTCCACTTGGTCCAGTGTTCTTGTAACGTTTGCCATTCTTCTAATCGCAGTGGAAAATCGTCACCGCCGTTTATCGGTTGGGCGTTTTTCAATGCAGTTTGGGCGTCCGGAGAATCAAGCCTCTGCCGCGTGGCAATCGGTCCACGGCGCTTGGTTGGGCTTTCGTATTGAGATAAGTACCGATTCATTCTCTTCGGTGCCTTCCCGTCGACCAGCACTGGCGACCGGCATTGGCTATGCGCCATTCTCCTCGGGCTTTATGCGCTAAGCGCCGTCGGTGTCGTCAGACGATCGATCTTCGCCGCTCTCTGGCTCGCAGGGTTCGCGGCAATCGCCGTGCTCATGTGGGGCGGTGTGTTCGGTTTGCCTCATATCGAGAATCAGCGCTGGGCGGGCTGACAGTGACGCTCCTGCTTAGCACGTTCGGCATTGTGTTCGCGTTCCCGCTTTCGATTCTTCTCGCTCTGGGCAGGCGATCGCAAATGCCCCTGGTGCGCTGGCTCACGGTCAGCTTACATCAGAGTTGATCCGCGGCGTGCCGCTGGTTTCAGTTCTCTTCAGTGGCTTCGGTGATGCTGCCGCTCTTTTTGCCCGCCGGCGTATCGATCGACAAGCCGCTGCGCGCGCAACTGGCGCTGATCCTATTCGCCGCCGCCTATCTCTGCCGAGGTCATCCGCGGCGGTCTCGCAGGCGATACCGCGCCAGGCAAGAAGAGGCCGCCCAAGCGCTCGGACACCTACGCTACTGGCAGCGCACGCAGGTTCATTATCCTGCCGCAAGCTCTGCACATCGCCATCCCTCCTTTGGTCAATACGTTCATCGGGATTTTTCAAAGATACATCCTCTGGTCGTGATCATCGGGCTGCTTGATTTTTGACGACCATCAAAGTGGCGCTCGCCGAGCCGGCTGTGAATGGCTTTTGGCGTCGAAGCATACTTGTTCGCGGCGCTCGGTTATTTCGCTTTTTGTTTTCCGATGTCGCGCTACAGCCAAGCTTTGGAGCGAAGAATAGCGCGCAAAACCTGAAACTCGGAGATCGCAGGCTGTTGCTGACACTGGTGAACTGGAAAAGATAAAACTTACAATGGGAAAGTGTTCTTAACGGGGTGGCGAACGGCTAAAGACGTTTAGGCTAGGTCGAGGGCAGCAGAACAAATTTGCATGGCTTGCTCTAAACGTTCCTTAGTCGGATGATCGACATCGCCTTCATAGCCCTGGGCCAGGAAATTCGAAAATAGCGCTACCCAATGAGTGCAATTCCAGTCGAGCTTGCGCCAATACTCCATGGCCTTACGGTCGGCGGCCAGCTCGGCCGAGCGAGAGTATAGGACGAAAGGTAATCCGACCGGACAGACCCAGGTCCCGACTGGTTATCCGGTTGGCGAGACCGCTGTGGTCCACGCCGTTATCCTCGCCGCCGCCATCTCGGCCGAGAACATCATGGGCAATTTCGTGCGCCAAGTATGGCGCAGCAACCATCGATAACCGCTGCTGTCATAGGCCCGCCGGACCAATCCATAACTGACGTAAATCTGATGGCTGCCTGTGCTCAATCCTAAAATATCGGGCCGGGCGAACTGGGCGAGGCTGAAATTGATAATCCGCCCATCTGTCACGCGCCTCGGAAACCGCGACAATCTCAAGCCCGATGGCGGTAACGTAACGCGCCAATTTTTTCATCGGCAACCGTCGGGATCCGCGTTATAAATGGCGAGCAACGAAGTGCCGAATAAAATGAGAATGACGAGCGTCAAACGCAGGATTCTAACATTCGACGAGTTTAAGCTGGACATCGAGAGTCGGTCTACGGAGAAGCACGCATAGCAAAATCTTTGTAATGCATCGGCTACAGAATTACAAAACGGACCCATAGATTTCACCCAAATGGTTCGCTGAGAAAGAAAATGATCCAGGCCTTGATGGAGATTCGGTCAGTCCCTCGCGCCGTTGACCGACAAATCCGCCCAACGATCTTTGCTTGATCACCCGCGGTGACGGCACGATAAACCGAGCCTGTTCCTTGAAAAAACTTTCCGGATGGAACTGCAGCTCTTTGATTATTCGGCTCGAACAAGTTCAGTGGAGCGAGCGAACCGGCCTTGACGGCAAAACCCTGTCCCTAGTGCGCTGGACGATCTTCAGGAACTGCTGAAAGATTTAAGCCCTGGCGTTCACGTCGATTTTCAAATCGCCCGTCCCGGCGAGCGAAAACGTATCGTTCACGTTTTGGACGCGGTCATGCCGATCGCCAAGACCAGGCGGCCCCGGTTCGACCTTCCCCGGCTTTGAGGGCGCCGCAGAATTGGTCGGCACGGGCAAAACCGTGCGCTTCAAAATCTTCTTGTTACCGTGACCGGCCGCTTCCCTCACTTCGACTTCGCTGACACCGATCGAGAAACCGCGCGAAGGCATCGTCGACATGTCAGGCATCGGCGCGCCCTATTCTTATGGCTCGGATTGCTTTCATCTCGTGCTCCTCGCTAACGCCGGAGTCGTCGGTCTCCAACGTTGCTTTCGACCAAACGCTGAGGATTCATGGCCTTACGCTGCGCCCGCTTTCTGGCACCGGCCGAGGGATCCGGCGCCGAGGCGGAAAAACGGCTCATTTCTTTGCCGCCAGTCAATTCGGCTTTGCCCAAAGTGGTGCTGATTTATCAAGTGCAGAGCCAGCTTACTTGCGCGCGCACCTTTTATTACGGCGAAGAGGTGTCAAAAACCTTGCCCACTTTCGTGCATCCCGCGGAATTCTTCGACGGCGCGATTGTCAGCGGCAACTATAAAAGCGAACGGAAGATTCCGACCGCTTTGCACTGCGACAACCCGTTTATCGCCGAGTTGCTCGCGCGTCACGGCGATAGCATCAACTTCCTCGGCGTGATCCTCGTCGCGCGGCTACAACGATAGCTTCGAGCAGAAAAAGAAGATGGGGTTATGGGTGGCGCGACTGGCGCGCAATCTCGGCGCGCCGAAGGCGCGGTTGCCCTAATGGAGGGAACCGGTAACGGCACCGTCGACTTCATGCAAACGCTGAAGGCTTGCGAAGACGAGGGCATAAAACTGCCGCCGTGTTGCACGAGTCCAATGGGCCGAAAGGTTACGAGCGTCCGCTGGTCGATCATCCCAAAGAGGCCGCCGGTATGATCAGCCGGGGCAACGTTTCGGAAAAGATCCATATTCCGCCGCTCGAGACCGTGATCGGCGGCGCGGAGATCGATCTTCATTTGAAAGCAACCCACGATCCCCATCTGCCGTTCCTTTTTGATCCGACGATCTTTTTCGCCTCCTACAGCCAGATGGGTCGCAGCGGTTTTCGCGCCGAGTATGAGAACTAAGGAGACACTCGCATGATCAAGGTGCTGCACTATTTGAACCAGTTCTTTGCCGGCATCGGCGGCGAGGAAAAAGCCGGTCAGGACGTCCTCTTCTGTCCCAGCCGGTCGGCATCGGCAGTGCGTGCTCGAAAATGCTCTCAAAGCTCACGTCGTGGAGATACGCGACCAATTGCCTGCGGCGATAACTACTTTCATGAGGCCGAGGAAAACGCGCTGCGAGCGATGGGCGCCGCGATCGATCAGTTTCACCCCGACATATTTCTCGCCGGCCCGGCCTTTAACGCCGGTCGATACGGCTCATCGCCTGCGCCAAAGTATGCAGTTGGTGCGCGACAACTGGCGCATCCCGGCGATCACCGCCATGCACGAAGACAACCCGGGCACTCGAGAAATCGGCCGCCACGTTTTTGTTCTTCAAACCGGCGCCTCAGCGGCGTCCATGCAAGAGACCTCGAAACGTTATTCGCTGCTGGTCGAAAGGTTAATAGCGCGAGACCAAAAGGCCGTCGAAGACTTTCGCGCCGAATACTGCCTAACGATTCCGCGCCGTTTTACGATAAGCGACCGACAAGCCGGATTATATCCGCGCCATGGATCTTTACTGGCCAGGCTGAGCGGCCAATCGTATGAGAGCGAGATTCCGCGCATCGAGACCCAAGCGCACGCGATTCCAAATTTGACTGTTTCTTTGGCGGACGCCACCGTGGCGCTGGTCACCGAAGGCGGCCTGGTGCCGAAGGGCAATCCCGATCGCTTGGAAAGCTCGCGCGGCTCGCGCTATTTCAAATATTCGGTCCAGGGGCGCAACGATCTCAAGCACGGTGAATTCGAAGCCATGCATACCGGCTACGACACCTCCACGGTCGATCGAGATCCCGATCGACTTGTTCCCTCGATGCCATGCGCGTATTGGAAAGCGGTCCAGCGGATTAAAAAGGTTCACGACCAGTATTTCGTCACCACCGGCACCGGCGCCATGCCGAGCAAGATGGCGGAGCTCGGCGCCGGCATCGCGGCGGAGATCGCCGGCGCTGGTATCGACGCCGTAATTTTAACCGCCACCTGAGGAACCGGCACTCGTAGCGGCGCTACGATCGCCAAAGAGATCGAAAAAAAGGGCATCCCGGTGGTGGTGATCACCTGCCTTGCCAATGTCGCCGCTCAAGTCGGCGTCGGCAGGATCATGAGCGGCAGCAAGTTTCACTTATCCGGTCGGGCAACCGGACCTACCCGCGCCGGAGGAACTGCGCTGGCGCGTCGCTCATCGTCGAAAAGGCCCTCGCCTCTTTGGAAGCTCGGCTAGAGGAGCCCAAGATATTCTAATCTAAAGAGATAACGCCGACCTTTTCAGTAAAGAAAGAATGAGTCGACGCGATGCGATTTACTTCGCCCGATAAAGGCCAAAAACCTGGTAGTAAAGACTCGTGAGCTCTTTGGGGCTCAAGCGTCTTGGCACCCGGCGTAAGAAAAATAAAGTCCTTTTGCAACAGCTCCTGCAACCACGGCAGGTGCTTCACCCCTTTTCGCACCGCGATACGGCCGGTCAAGTCGGACATTTTGCTCTGCCCTTCTTGCGACAGCAACCAATCGTAAAGAGAATCGCCGCGTGCGGGTGGGAAGCATGTTGCATCAGCGCGAGCATGTCGGGTTCGGCTGAATACGGGATCGAACAGGCGAAAATCGATGGGCGCGCCTTTCGACTTGAACTCGGCGACCCGGCGGCCGCGCGCCGCGACCGCAATCGCCGACTCGCCGCCGAGCAAAAGCTGCACGCGCATGACGCTGCTCGACCCCGGCATGTGCAGATCCTGTTTCGCCAGCGCCTTCATATATTCGAGCCCTTTATCTTTGCCCATCGAATCCAATACCGCGCCGAACCACTCGTAATCTTCGGTGCCGAGACTCATCTTGCCCTTCCACTTGGGCTGGAGGAGGTCCTGATAGGTTTTGGGCGCTTCCTGCTGCGAGACCAGCTTGGTGTTGAACGAGCAATACGTAACTGAACGAAGTA
>ERZ1370068.5329-contig-4354_pt1 | contig 143247 bp, 229 predicted proteins | sample MGYA00561227_ERZ1370068 | MGnify/ENA primary metagenome ERZ1370068 (study PRJEB38410, sample SAMEA6850437) | metagenome | study: Metagenomic assessment of the ecological functions of the soil: analysis of the soil microbiota associated with the...
ATGTACTTCGTTCAGTTACGTATTGCTCCTCGCGTCGACCTCCTGTCTCGACGACATCGGGCAGGTCGCCGACCGCTGGTACGCCGCCTTCCTCTGGTCGAGGGCGCTGACCATCTCGGGGCACCTCCAGGAGATCCTCCGCGGCCTCCGTCAGGCGCCAGCTGCTCGGCCTCCCAAGAGCCTGACGCCGCAGTCTGACGGTGACGTCATCCGTTCAGGTAGTGTCGGCGCGAAGCCCCCGTCGTCTCCCTCGGCAGGACAGGACCGCATGCTGTCGAGGCGACGCCCCCGCCGCCGAGGAGGCCGCGCCGCCCACCCCCTCGACGTACCCGGCAGCGACTCCGACGGGCTGATCGAGGTCATCGGCGCCCAGCGCCGCCGCGCCGTTCGGGGACAACCCCGACGTCGGGGCCCGGGGCCAGCGCACCCAGCGCCGGATCCTCGAGGCCGCGCTCCGGCGTGTTCGGCGAGGTCGGCTACCACGCAGTGCCGGCGTCGAGGCGCATCACCCGCGGCGGTGCTGCTCGCGCCCGTCCTTCTACCAGTACTTCTCGAGCAAGGAGGACCGCTTCCGCCACCTCGCCGGGGAGGTGGCCACTGGGGATCCACCTGGATATCACGGCGCGGCTGGCATGGGCGAGGTCACGCCCGATCGCGCCAGTTGTGCGCGCTCCGGGGTTGGCTCGAGGCGTCCGGGTCGCTGTACAGGGCGTACGGCCCCATATCTACACGGCGTTCGACGCCGCGCTCGGCACCGGCGCGGCGGTCGCCAGTGGCGCCCTCCGGGTCGGTACCCGCATGACCCCAGACCTGGCCGCCAAGATCGATCCGTCGGCCTTCAGCCGCGACGAGCCCGAGGTCGTCGCCGACATCTGCGCAACGGGGTGCGGCGCGTTCAGTACCGCCAACTCCTGCTCCGCGCCGACCCCGACTGTGCGCCCGACCGGGAACGCATGCTCGACAGCCTGGCCGAAGTGCTCCACCGGGCGCTCTTCGGTGATACGGCGGCGGCGCGGTCACCCGCGACCGGTCGGCCGCTCCCCCGCCCCGCGTCCCGTCGTCCTCCCCGCCCGTCGAGAGCCGCTCCTCCTCGGGCCCCACCGCCCGGGCCACCCGGGAGCGCCTCCTCGGCGCGGGGAGGAAGGCGTTCGTCGCCCTCGGATACGACGGGGCGCGCGTCGACGACGTCGTCGGCGCGGCCGGTACCTCCACGGGACGTTCTACCGGTACTTCGCCAACAAGGGACGCGATCTTCCGTGCCATCGCCGGGCAGGCGGGCCGACATCTCGTGCGGGTGACTTCGGAGATCCCGCCATCGGCAGCGCCCGCCTCGGCCGTTGCCGCCCGACGGCTGCGGCGGTGGGTCGCCGCCTACGCCGCTGAGTGTGGTCGAGGAGGTGCGATCTTCCGCATCTGGCTCGGGCGATCGCCCGACGCGACGAGCTGAGCAGAGACACCACGGATGCCATCTCCGGGGCTCCGGAGCCGTGCTCGTCGACTTCCTCTCGTACCCGAGTTCGGCGACGTCAGGATCGGCGCGTTCCTGCTGCTGTCGATGCTCGACCTGATGCAGGAAGCGCCCGTCCTGCAACGACGACCAGACGTCGAGCGACGTCCTGCTCACGGTATTGATCCGCCGCGGGTTCCTCAGGCTCGAACCCGCGACGTGACCCGCACCAGCGCTCCTCAGCTTGCCGCTGTGTTGCCCTTCATGGCCGACAGCCCGGCGAGCGACGGCATGCCGCCCGTGACCAGCGGCGCATGCAGTATTGCCCGAACTGGTGCATGTCAAGCACGAGTCGATCGCCGGTCGTGTAGCCCTGCACGTCCATCGTGTGGTTGACCACGCTTGGCCATCCGGAGGGCAGGCGCGCGTCCATGCGGGCGATCCGCCGCGCCACTCTCCATGGTCGCCGGCACGAGCTCGGCCAGCGGCACCGCCTGGTTGACCATCAGCTGCTCGGCTGGCGCCGCTGGCCGCACCGATCCGCCGGTGAACGGCAGCTCCTTCGCCTTGCGGGGTCGAACTCCCACGTGTGTGTGGGCGTGCAGCTCGACACCGGGGATCCCCATGTGCAGCACAGGGTCAGGAGAACTCCGCTTTTGTCGGCGCGATGATGATGTCGCAGGGCCAGCACAGCATCAGCCCGGCCGCGATAGCGCTTGCCCTGCACGGCGATCCTGACGGCTTGGGGACGTCACTGCTGCCGCCGGGACTAGCGTAGTGCAGGTAGTTGCGGTCTCCCGGTCGTAGTGGTCGTCGGCCTTCCACTCGCTGAAGTCCTTGCCCCCGTCGCTCCGCTCATGTCGTGGCCGGCGAAGTGCTTGCCGTTCGGCGAACGCACGATCACCTTGACCTGGCCGTCGACGTCGGCCGCCCGCCACGCCTGGTCAGGCTCGTCGGGACAGCGGCGCTCCTGGGCGTTGGCCGCCTCGGGCCGGTTCAGGGTGATGACGGCGATCCGTCGTCACGACCTCGTACTCCACGTGATCCAGCTGCATCGCGTTCCCTTCTGGTGGCCGGCCTGGCGGCCGCTCGGTGGCGGCTCTCAAGTGGGAGCGGGTGTCAGGCGGTTGCGGATCATGCCGTCCTGCACGTAGGAGGCCACCAGGGTGCCATCGGCCTGGAACACGTCAGCGTCCGTAGGCGCGTCCCCGTCCGGCGCTGGGGCTGCGGTGGCAGAGCAGGGAGCCACCGTTCGCGTCGAACGGCTCGTGGAACGTGATCGTGTGGCTGATCACGCCGGTGAGTGAGCGTGACGTGGGCTGGGCCTGGCCGACGCCGGCGTGGGGGCGCATCGCGGTGCCGAGCGGGAAGCCGTCGCTGGCGGCGCCAGGAGGGCCTGGCCGGTGACCGGGTCGGAGGGGACGTCGACGAAGCGGGTCCAGACGTCGAGGACCGGCGGGCCGACGGCGTCAGGATCGGCGATGTCGATCCGTCGACGACGTCCGATCAGCCACGTCTCGGACCCGTGATGCGCACCCTCGGCCTGAGCCGGCGGCGAGAGCAGCGGAGCGGGATCGGCGTGCCGGATGATGAGGTCGGGCTCGTCGGCCCGACAACAGCACACGATGGACCGTTGCACAGCCGATCACCCTGGCTGATCGTGACCGTGCTGCTCACCCAACGGCTCCGACCGTGGTGCATCCGGTCGACGGCGATCCGCGACGGGCTCGTCAGGGTTCCCGCCTTGCGAACACCGTGGCCGCGATAGCCAGCCGTCTTGTCGGTGACCGGCGAGGGCCGCAGACGATGCTCTGCGAGCAACTGGCCGCCGAAGATCACGCCGGGACCGGCCTCCGCGTTGCCCGCCCGGTAACGGTCAGGCCCGAAGGCTCCTCGAGCTCCAGGGACGACAGGATCGACTTGGCCTCGAACACGGCGTCCCCTGCTCCAGCGGTGTGGTCAGTGATCCCCGACCCGCGGTCTGGTCAACGCTCTGGTTATCGGGGATCAGGCGCTGACGCCAGCCCGCATGATGGCGGCCAGGTTGCCACCCCATGATCTTGGCGACGTCGCCGTCTGGCAGGCCCGGCGGGAGGCGGTCGGCAGGTAGCGGCGGGGCTCGGCCGAGCGCGCCTCCGGGGGCGGGTAGTCGGATCCAGACAGGATCAGGTGAGTCGACGCCGATCGGCCTCGATGAGCGCGGCGGTCGTCGTCCTCGTGGAACGGGCTGAACACACACGTTGCGCTTGAACGCCTCGACCGGATCCTCGGTCAGAGGCCTGCGGCATCTTCTTGTAGGTGTCGTGCGAGGTTGTGCAGGAACGGGCCAGCACCCAGTCAGCCACCGTTCTCGACGAGAGCGATGCGCAGCTCGGGGAACCGGCTGAGCAAGCCGTGGCACGTCGAGCGCGGCCATCGTGTCGGTGATCGGACGCTCCTTGTCCATCATCAGCCGGAACGGGTCGAGGCCGGAACGGCAGCATCTCCTGCGGGCCCGTCCAGTCGGTCTGGTAGCGCGACGTAGCCGCTGTCGGAGCGCGTGCATCGACACGAGGATGTCGGCGCTCGACGCACCGCCTCCCAGAACGGGTCGAACTCCGGGCAGGCCGAACGAGCGCGAGCCGCGGAAGCCGGGCACCGGCGCCGGACGGATCAGCACGGTCTTGGCGCCGCGCTCGACGCACCCACTCGAGCTCCTCGATCGCCTTGCTCGACGATCGGCAGGGTGATGACCGGCGTGGTGAAGATGCGGTCCTCGTAGTTGAACGTCCACGTCCTCGTAGCAGCCACTCGTTGAGCGCGTGGATGACGGCGTGGGTCAGCTCGGGGTCGTCGCGCATGCGCTCCTCGAGCAGGCTGGCCAGCGTCGGGGAACATGCAGCGTGCGGTCGACGCCGAGCTCGTCCATCAGCTCGAGGCGGGGCCCGGGCTCGCGGAACGCCGGGATGGCCTCGCATCGGCTCGCCGATGAGCTCCCGGTACGACTCTTGCCCTCGGGGTTGCCGTTGCGGAAGTACTCCTCCTGGGCGCCGGGCCGGGCGACCACGTCGAAGCGTCGGGTTGGGGATGTAGCTCGCTGATCGTGCCGCTGACGGCGATCTTCGTGCGGCCGTCCACCTCGACGTAGCGGCATGCGCCGGCTGTAGGCGGTCGGGGAGTGCCGCGTTGAGGGCGTCCTTCGTCTCGTAGAGGTGGTTGTCGCCGTCGAACACGGAAGTCGCAGCCGGGCCATGCGGTTACGGTACGCGTTCTAACACCCGTCAACATGATGGACGTGGCGATCTGCCACGGTGCCCACGCCCCGCCGCCGCCCTCCCCTCTTCCCCACCTCGGCCCCACGGCAGTCTGGCGCAACCGCCACTCCACCCGGCGGCCGGCCGCAGACTCGGCCTGGTTTGGCCGTGAGCACGGCCAGGTCGATGCCGATGTTGGTGTAAGAGGTACGCCTGGTCGAGGGCCTGGGCGCTGGGCACCTCACTGCTTAAGCCAGATGGCCCGCTGGGTGCCCTGGATCACGAGGTCGCAGGCGATCACCTCGGCGGCAGCCCAGGTACTTCGCGGCAGCCAGCTCGTCCTTAGGAGCTTACCTGGAGACCAGCCCCACCTCGTAAACGCTGCGCCAGCTTTGTGCGTTCACGTGGGCATAATGCGAGGCGCAGCACCTCTCACAGCGGCATCTTCTGCAACGGGTGGATCTGCTCGTACACCGCCGGCATCCGTAAGGTGACGTGCGGGTCGAGAAGAAGATGCATGGTCGGCGGCGATGACGAGTCGACCTCACCCGGCTCAGGCGACGCCCCGCGCGCCGCCCGCCACACGCCATGCCCGTTGACGGCGGCGATGACCGGCTTCCACAGCTCGTTCGCCTTCAGGCCCAGCCGTCAGCCCGGGTCAAATCCGCAATACACCACCACGGTGACATGGCCGAAGCACGCCACTAACGACCTGCTGGGTGTCGATGATCATGCGATCGTTCGATGCCCGCAGTGCCTGCTGTCGCCAGGCGGTGAACACACAGCGGCGCATCATCGTTGCTGTGATCGCCTCTACATGTGGAGCTCGTCCTCTCTATCTGCTGCGATTGGCGTTGCACTTCCGCGCGGGGACGGTCAGGCGTCGCCCGGGCGACGCCAGCGTCGCGCTCGCCGATAAGCTTGATCGTCTCGTAGTCGGTCACCGAGCGAGCATAGATGCGCGACGCGATCCGACGGATGAGGCGGGTGTGGGCCTCGTCGGCCCCGCGGTCGCCGCCCGACGCCCATCCAGCGCCGAGTCGCGCTTCAACAACTTGCCCGCCGCAGATCGCGGGCGGGGCTCGGCGCGGAACTCAGCGCCGGGGCACCTTGTACCCGGCAGGCTCGCGGCAGTGGCGCCTGGTCCGCCTCGAGATCGGGCGCGCACCACGACGATGGCCGTGACCGTCTCGCCCCATCGGGGTCGGCGCACCCACGACCGCCGCCTCGACCACATGAGCGGGTGGGAGGCCAGGACATCCTCGACCTCGGCGCCGTAGACGTTCTCGCCACCGGTGATGATCATGTCCTTCATGCGGTCGACGACGAAGAGCCATCCTTCGTCGTCCTGAACCCGATGTCACCGCTCAATGCACGCCATCACACGCAGCGCAGCCGCCGTCGCATCAGCGGCCCAGTAACCCAGCATCACGTTGGGCCCCGGACCACGATCTCGCCCAGCTCGCCGGCGTCAGCCCAGAACCGTCCGGGCGGTGCACCGCGACACGTCGACGCCCAGGACGAACCGACCAGCGATCGAACGGCCCGCCGGGGTCTGGCGCGAGCTCCTGGTGCCGGTGGATCGTCGCCATCGGCGCCATCTCGATCGCCACGCCATGCATGCCGCACAGCTCGGCGTCAGGGAACGGCAGCGGCGGCGACCTCGAAGCCGTGCGCTCAGTCATCAGGGCGCCACCGTGGCCCCACCAACCGCAACGACGAGACGTCGGCGGAAGATCCCGCTGGGCCTCGACGAGGGCCGCCAGCATGGTCAGGGACGCCGAGGTGACCGTGACGCGGTACGCCTCGATCGCTCGCAGGGCCGCCACACCGGGTCAAACCGGGAGGGCAGGAACACCTGCATCGCCCGCCGACCCACACGCACGGCACGAGGTTGAACGTGCCGCGGCGTGAACATCAGGTATCACGAGCCAACGATCCTGATCGGTGAGGCCCAGCCCGGCGATCAGGTCAGCGCGTCGGCGAGAAGCTTGGCTGCGGTGGCTCCAGCGCACGCCCTTGGCGGTCGGTGGTGCACGCGGTGTAAGAAGATCGCCGCCAGGTCGCCCTCGTGCACCTGCACCGGCGAGCCGGCTCTGGGTCGACGGCGGTGAGCGCCCCGACGGGCTCCGTGATGCTCACCACGTCGGGGCGGGCGCCGGACTTCATCGTCCGGCCGGTCCGTGACGAGGAAGCAGGTGAGCAGTCGTCACACGCGGCGCGCAGCTCGGCCTCGGTGTGGCGCGCGTGTTGGAGCGCGACGTCCACGCCCCGCGGCGGGCACGCCGAGGTGCAGCGTCGCATGCGCAGGCGACCCCTCGGCGAGGACGCGATCCATACCGACGTCGGCCCCGAACCGGTCGAGGAGCGCGCCGCCATCCGGTGGGCCGGAGACTCCGACTGCGGCGAGTCTTCTCCTCACCCGTCAGCGTCACGACGAGCGCGGCCCGGGCCCGGGTAGCAGAGGGCCAACGCGGGCCACCGGGCCACCCAGCGTCGTCGGCGCACCGGTGGCGACTCCGGAGCGCATCAGCCGGTCGCTGTAGTGCGCCGGCCGGGGCCGACTCGCGAGGCGCGCCCGCACGATCTTGCCGGAAGGGGGTCGCGGCAGCGCTCGCCACACACCACCAGCTGCTCGGGAGCTTCCGGGTGCGATCCGCGGCCGTCAAAGGGTACTCCACCACCGCGCCGCAGGCTCATGTCGGTGCCGTCAGGCGGGGCGAACGGCGACGGCCAGGCCTTCCCGTATCGGGGTCGGCGGCGAAGCAGGCGTGCTCGATCACGTCGGGGATACGCTCCAGGGCGCGATGATCTCGCTGAGCGAGATCTTCTGACGTTGCGGTTGACAACCTCCTTGAGCCGACCACAAAGCCACCGTGAGACGGTCGTCGTGGAGCTCGACAACGTCACCGGTGCGAGTACCAGTCATCCCGAGCCGCGGCGTCGTCGGCGGGATCCACGTAGCCGAGACACACCCGGACCGCGCAGCAGCCTCCTGCGGGAACTCGGTCGACCAGCGCGGACCTCGGTACCGGGCATGGAGCGCCGTCGTCGGCCAGCCGGGCCCGCTCCTCGCCCGGCAGGTACCACGGTAAGCGTTCAGGGCCTCCAGGCCGGCGGGCGCGCCACCTCATCAAGCCGTCGGTGGCCAGTTCGAGCAGCGGCATCAGGGCATGTCGCGCCGCCGAGGGCGAGGTGCGCAGATCGATGCGCCGGTCGCTGCGGGCGTCGGCGGCCCGCAGGAGGCGCTCGACGTCACACCGATGCCCTGCGAGGCAACGTGGCGCCATTAGCGTTGATCCCGGTCGACGACCGCTCGAGGTTGAACCGGTCCTCGAGCACGAGAAGTGCGTGCTGATCGGCGCACGGAATTGCATCTGCATGACGCGGTGATGCTGGTCGGTGGGCTCACCAGGAAGGCGACGCTGTGCTCGTCAGCGCTTCCGTGATGCAGGCCATGTTAGCGGCGCCGGCGTGAGCGTGTTGAGCGGGTGCAGCACCCTTGGGGGGCGCGACTCGTCGTCCCCGAGGTGAGCAGCACGAGCTTGGGACGATCGCAGTCCGGTCTGGTGGCGCCGACCGGGCGCGGGTTCGGCGGCGGCAGCTGCACCAGAAGGAGTCGAGCGATACCGGTCGAGCTCAGTCACGCCGTCGAGGAGCGCCGAGCGCACCGCGTCGGGCACCAACTTTTTGATGGCGTGCCGCCGAGCGTCTCGAGCTTGAAGCGCACGTCAGCCGCTCCGCAGCGCCGGTCGAAACATGACGATCCTCGCCCCGGCACGGACGAAGCGTGATGGGCAGTGCACCGGACACCGTGTTCCCGCTCACCAGCACCACGCCGGCGTCTGTGCCCACCGCGTGACCCGCAGGCGGCACGGTCGCCGCGGAGAGTGCGACCAGCTGCGCCGTAGGTGAGCGTCGACACATTGTCGATCAACGCCGGGGCGTCGGGACGTCAGTCGGCGGCCGCCTCGATCCGTCGGCGAGCGTCCGGCTGTCCCAGAGGCCCTCGGCGCGGTACCGGAGCGCCCGCTCGGCGAGAATACCCGGGAGACGCCCACGGTGTCGTCACCGCACGTCCACGCTGAGCTCACGGTGCTCCCGTTCATGCGATGCACATCCCGGCGCGCCAGGCGCCAGGCCCATCGAGTCGGGCGAGAGCTCGTCGTGGTAGCGGCCCGCGATCGCGGGGACCAGGACGCCAAATCGACGGCACGGAGGAACAGGAAGTCGAGACCACCACGACGCCCGGTCACCGTCGACGTCGACGATCGAGTTCAGCGTCAGGTGCCCCGCTGCTCCGGGAGACCCTGGGGCCCGGGAAGAAGTGAGCAGCTCTGGCGACCCGTGGCGACCTTCTCCCCGACGGTGAAGACCCCGTCCCCGGCGAAGAGGTCGACCAGCGGGATCGAAGCGCGCCGTCGTCGCAGTGGTGGCGAGTACGGCGAGCGTGCGTCGTATGGCGATCTCGCGTCGCTGAGCCAGGCTCATCAGCCACTGGCCTCGCAGTGCTCCTCGACGTCGATCGACGTGCGAGCGTGGACAGCGCGAACCGCGAGCGCAAGCAGGGCAGTCACGCTTGCGCGAACGGTGACAGAACTCTACATTGACGTCAATGTCACGGCACGTCGAGTCACTGGGCGCAGGTCAGGTTTCGATCTCTCCACGAGCTCCGCGTACGTCGAGGGCATCGAGGCCTGGCTCGCCGACCCGCCCGCCCTGCGGGCGGCGACCACGGTGACGCCGGAGTTCCCCGGCGTCGAGGACGATGTCGGCGCTGCTCTCGGCCCTGGCTTTCGGCGCGGGTTGGGGCGCTACGGCTGGCCGACCGCCGTGGGCAGGCTCGGCGGTTCGATCCTCCACCAGGCCGCCATGTGGGATGCCCTCGCCCGGCACGGCGTCCGGGGGATGGCGCTCTTCGAGCACCTGGAGATCCTGGCGCCGACGCTCCTGGCGTGGGCGAGCGGCGTAGTCTCCCGCCTGCTTCCCCGCTTCCTCGCCGGGGAGGAGCGGTGGGCGCAAGGTTCTCCGGGGCCCGATGCCGGCTCGGACCTCGCAGGCATCGGGCGCGGGCGACCAAGACCGACGGCGGCCACATGATCACGGGCGCAAGCTCTGGACGAGCTGGGCGTCTATGCGACGTGGTGCCTGGTCCTGGCCCGCACGGTGCCCCGACTCCGCCACCGGGGGGCTCACTGCGTTCATCGCAAATCACGACCTCACTGCAATCCCGCCGTCGAGGTCCGCCCGATCGAGCAGGCCAACGGGACCGACGAGCTCGCCGAGGTGACGTTCGGCGCGGTCTTCGTGCCCGACGACCGCATCGTCGGTGAGATCGACCGGGGCTACAGGCCGTCACCGCGATGCACATCCTGAGCCACGAGCGCGGCACGTTCGCCTGGTTCCGCCACGGCTTCCTCTACCAGCACCTGCTCGACAACCTGGGCACCGGCGATGCCAGCGGTGACCGCCAACCAGCTCGGTGACGCCCTGCTCGATCTGGCTGCCGTCAGCGCGACCAGCCACCGGGCGCTGCACGTGCACGCGGGCGGGTCGATCCTCAGGCGCGCCGCCTTCACCCAGCTCCTGCTCTGCGAGAGCGAGCAACGTCTACGACGGATCCTCGGGACCGATGGCGAGCTCAGGGCGGGCCCGCAGGCGCCGGATGTACGCCGTGCTCCGCCAAGTACCTGTTCCTCGCGCATCGTGACCGTCTACGGCGACCAACAAGATGCAGCTCGAGACCATCGCCAAACAGGTCATCCGCCTCCCGTGACCGCCGCACCCGGACGACGTCGACCCGTTCCTCGCGGCCTCTCGACAGGCGCTGGGAGGCGGACCGGGATCCGATCCCCTCGCCGCACTGGGGTGGTGGGATTCTGCTCGACGACCTCGCCGACCCCGAGGTGCGCCGCGGTCGTCGCTGTTCAGGCCCAGGGGAGCTTGAGCTCGTGACCCACACGCGCTCGGCGCTGATGCCGAGCAGCTACCTGGATAATGACGCAACTCGCGCGGAGCGGTCTGGCCGCACGGCCCGCCACTCGGCTCGCCGGTGGGTCTCCCTCGTCTTCAGTGACGGGGTCATCGGTGCCAGGGTCGTCGGTGACATTGTCAGCGGTGACAGGTCGTCGAGCACCTGCTGTCGACCACCCCCGGGGCGCGGCGATGGTGGTGGCCACCGCCGACGTCGAGCTCGTGCCGATCGAAGTACCCCGGCAAGCTCCCTCGCGCCCACGAGGTCAACATCGATAGTTGCCGGGCCCACCTGACGATCGACGAGGACGTGGTGCAGCAGGCCCGCCGCCGCAGCCTGGTTCCTGGTCGCGTGGCGTGCCAGGTTCGAGATCCTCGGCGCCGCCGAAAGCAGTCGCCATGGCCGTGGAGCGCACCGGCGCGCAGTTCGGCGTCCCGATCAGGACGTTCAGGCGGTGCGCCACCTCTTGGCCTGGGCCGCCACCGACCTCCCTGCGCGATCGAGGCCGTCGGTGGCCAGGCGGTCGCCCTCGACGACGCTTCGCCACCGCACTACGACGAGATCCTGAAGGCGCTCGCAGGACGGAACGGACGTCGGGCCTGCGAGCGGAGCCTGCAGGTCCTCGGCGAGATCGGCACTGCACGCCGAGCTCCGACCACCACCACTTCCACAGCCGGGTGCTGACCCTCAACGATCCACCAGAGCTTGGCCACGCTGGCCGCGACCTCGGGGCTCGGCTCCCGGAGGCAAAATCGACCCCGGATCCCGGCGACGCGGCGCTCTGGCCCACGATCAGCGGACGTGAACGCTCCCGTGACACGCCCCGACCCTGGGACTGGGCCGGCCCGAGACCCTGCCGCCGATCGCCCGGGCGTCGGCAGGAGGGCTCGAATGCGACGCCCTCGTCACCGGGGCGGCAGGGTCAGGCGCGCCATCGCCCGTCTCCTCGCCCTTGGGCGCTGCGGTCATCGCGGGCGACGTGTCGGCGGATGTGGGATCGCTCGGCGCGAGCTCCCCAGGCGGGTCCACGCCGGACCACTCGACGTCACCGATGCCTCGTCGTGGCAGGAGCTCCTCGGCAGCGGGGTCGAGCGGTTCCGGGCTGACTCCGACATCCTCGTGAACAACGGGCGTATTGCGGCGTCGACCTCAGCCACGAGACCCGCGGAAGGGTTCGGCAGACGTGGCGGGTCAACCTGCCTGGGTGCGTTCCTCATCCAGGCCGCGCTCCCCCCACCTCCGGGCGGCGGGTGGCGGCGCCGTCGTAAACCACGCTGTCCACGGCGGCGATGACGGCGTGGACGGCCCAGCGTACACGTCGTCGAAGTGGGCGCTCCGGGGGGCTCACGAAGGTCGCGGCGCTCGAGCTCGCCGCCGACCACATCGGGTCCAACGCGATCCTGCCGGGTCCCATCCTCACGCCGATGGTGCTGCGCGACGACGATCCCGACGCCGCCGAGCGCCTGGCCCGGACCCCACTCGGACGCCGGCCTCGTCCGACGTCGCCGAGCTCGTGCTGTTCCTCGTCTCGGATTCGTCGTCGTTCGTCACCGGCGGCGAGTTCGTGATCGATGGCAGCCAGACCGTCGGAACGACCTGGGCCGACCCGCCTCCCGCCTGATCAGCCCTCGCCGAACGTCGGGTGTCGAACGCCTGCGTGTCGAACGTCTGCGTGTCGAAGGGCTGCGTGTCGAAGGTGCGGGTCGTGGCGACGACCGCGGAGCGGTCATCTCTTTTTGACCGACGTCGCGGACCTCGGTCGATCCGACCCAGCCCCGCGCGTACCGCGCCGACGCCACCGCCGGTCGGCGCGCACCGGTTGCGGGTATCGCATCGCCAGCGGGGCCAGTGTGCGCACCGGTGCTCAGCGACAGCGCCGCCTCCTCGACGAAGCGATGAGCCCCCGTTCACCGTGCGCGACGAGTTGGGCCGTCCTCACGGTGGGGTAACACCGCGACTCTCCCGGGGCAGTGCGTTCGCACCCGGCGCAGCTCGGCCCACGGAACCATAGTCGCGGCCCGTCAGCCACCCCCGGTCCAGCAGGTCGTCCGTGGTGCCCGGCATCGTCAGCGCGAATCCCGGCGATGCGATGAACCGCAGCAGACCCCGCATGGCGAGCGGGCGGCCGTCGTCGCCGCTGAAGTCGATAGTCGGCACACCACGACCGAGCGCGCCCCGCTTTGAGGAGGGCGCGCCACCGAGTGGATCCTGTCGACTGATGGCGGCGCGTAGGTGGACGTCGAGGCTCCAGCGTGACGGGGACGCGAGCAGCGAGGAGTCGATCGCCTTGGCAGCCCGCACGTGAGATCGGTCATGCGCGAGGATCGACACCGGATCACCGTCGTCCCCGGTACGAACATCGCCGTCGCCACGTCGGCGGAACCGTGGAGCTCGTCTCGACACGGTGAACCGCGTGCCGAGCTCGTCAGGACGTGTGGTGTCCTGGACCCGATCCCGCGGTCACGGCCAGCCTGCGGCTTGGGGATCGAGACCTGCGACGATCGATCCGGCCCGCCGGGTTGGCCTGGGCCTCCTCGGGAGCGGGAGTGACGGGGCGTTGCGAGTGCAACGGTGATGCAGTCAGGCCCACCGAGAGGCGACGGCCAACGTGGGACTGCCCGTCGTGACCCGATCGGTGATCTCGCCACCTTCGAGCGCGCGGGTGGCGCCGTCGCCGTCGGGTTCACCACCCATACGCCGAGGTCGGCGTCAGGCGATAAATCGGGACGGGTGGGACAGCTCGGCCCACGTCGGCTCCTTAGCCGTCGCCCCGTCGATCGAAAACGACCAGCCGCCCACCCCGCTCTCGGCCAGGATCGGCGTCGCGCCGTCGGGCGTGATCACGAGGCCGTTCGGGAACACACGGTCGCGGGGCGGCGACCTCGGCCCGACCGTCCGGCCGTACGAGGATCAGCTGCCCCTGGTCAGGGGTCGGACACCCCCCCGGCCGATCGGGATATCGTACCCCCCGGGGGTAGGCGTTCGTCATCCGACCACCATGTCGTTGCATGCCGCATGGGCTGCAGCCCGGGGTGAGGTCGGCGTGGACGCGAGGGAGCCGTCGGCCTCGGCGCGCCACAACACGCGGTCCTCCATCCCGACGACGAGGAGCCTCCCGTCGGGGAGCCAGCCCAGGCCCGACGGGTGCGAGCACATCGGCGCGCCGCTCGACCGTGCCGTCGGGCGTCACCGTGCCGACTGCGCCATCGCGGATGTCGGCTGAACCAGAACGTTCTGGCGCCGAGCGGTCCCTCGAAACGCCAGGCCCTTGCGCAACACCGACGTCGTGCGCTCGATCACCAGCTGGCTCTCGGCGTCGCTCGCGTCCACGGCCTCTCAGCCTCCGGGGCAGGCCGAGCACCTTCTCGGCGATGATGTTGCCTGGCTGGATCTCCGGACAAAGACGCCGGCCGAGATCGTCGAGGCAAGGTCCGTGGTGATCCTCCAGCCGCGGTGGCGCCCGCTCGCTCTGATCGAGCGCCTGGTCGCCCGACATCTCGACAGCCGCCATCGCGAGGCGCTGGTCTGCCTCGCTGCTGAACGCTGCCATCAGCGCCTGCTCGGGTGCGGTGCCGCCGCGGCCCGCACAGGCGTCGCGAACCCGCGGTAGCCGGGGCAGCGGCCTGCGCGTCGGCATCGCCACGTGCGATCTGCGCCGACCCGGTCGCTGACGCAGCCGCTCGGCGGGGGTGAGCCGCTCCAGGAGCCGGGGGCAGCGGCGCGCGAGTGGGCCGAGACGGCTCCTCGGGCCGGAGGACGGCGCTCGACGCACACGCATGCCCCGCTCGTGGGCGAAGGGAGCCGTTGGCCATCGGCCACCCGTCGTCTGCGTGGCCGACGAGGGTTGGTCGCCGGCGGGCGCGCACGCACGTCGGAGGAGCACCTCGTTGAGGTCGGGGTGCTCGGGGTGGACGATGTCCGGCAGCGGGCGCACGGTGATCGCCGGGGGTGTCCATGGCGACCAGCACGCTCGAGATGCCCCCGTGCTTGGGGGCGGTCAGGGGTCGGTGCGGCAGAACGAAGAAGCAGAAGTCGGCGTGGTTGGCGCCGGACGCGTCCGACCTTCTGGCCCGTTGACCACGCAGTGGTCGCCGTCGACGCACGGCCCGGGTGCGCAGGGAGGCGAGAGATCGCTGCCCGGCGCCCGAAGCTCGCTCATGCCGAGGCAGGCGGCGCCCGCCGCCCCGCGCAGGTCGGCATCGGCATCGCGCAGTCGTCGGACCTGGTGCGCTGGGTGCCGTGAGTCGAGGATCGACGGCGCTCCCACGATGCCGAGCCCCTGCGGGTTCGTGGTCGTGGCGCCTGCGGCTGAGCTCCTCGATGTAGCTGAGCGTCTCGACGGACCGGCGTTGCGCCCGCCGCTCGTTTGGCCAGCCGGGACAGGCACCCGTCGTCAGGCGTCTTGTGCTCCGCCGCGCCCAACCGGGCAGGTGGGCGGTGGCCACAAGGATCAGCCGCCATCACCGTCGTCAGTCGGCCGGTGCTCCGCCAGCCAGTGCTGGAACTCGGAGCGGAACGCCTCGCGGCAGGTCGTCGAACGTCAACTTCTGCGCCCGCGCCCTCCGGTCGTGGACGAGGCCGGTGGTGGGCCCGCTCGACAACGGTGCACCGGCGTTGCCGAACAACGTCACGCCGGCCTTACGGCCCGCTTGAGCAGGAAGTGCAGGTCGTGCTCCCAGGTAGACGATCCCACCGTGGAGCTGCAGGCCGTCGCCGACGACGAGCCGTTGGCGGCACTCGCCGACCGCGGCCTTCGCAGGCGGCACGGCCTCGTGCCGGCAGGTCTTCCTCGGCGATGGTCATCACCGCAGTGCGTACCGCCGGCGCTGGTAGATCCACCGAGTGCCGGGGAAGGGACGCAACGGCATACACCTAAGTCTACCACCCTCGCAGCTTGGTTGGCGGCTTGAGCAGGATCAGTGACTTACCGTGTAGTCTCCCTGACGTCGTCGGGAACCAGAAGTCCACCCCTTGGCGGAGATCGAGGCGTCCAGCCCGGTCCTGAGATCTTGCCCTTGGCAATCTGCGGGGCCGGGACGATGGCCTCCCCCTGCCAGTCGCGGATCAGTCCGCCGCCGTCGGTCACGTCCAGGACACCCCAGCTGTCCACGATGCGCAGAGCCACTTTTATCACCGGTCCCACCGAGATCAAGCGGCTCGGCCCGGTTGGGGTCGAATCCGACTCGCATGTCTCGGCGTGGCGAGGGCTGGCACCGATCCGCTGACGAAGCCGTTGTCGCAGTTCGGCCTGACGGGCGATTCGTGCGATGGCTCGGGCCTCTTTCCTGCCGCTGCCGGTTCGTAGCCATAGGCTCCCGGCCCGCTGGACCGCATCGGTCGAGATTCGGAATCGGTGTGGGTAAGAGGGCGGTTGCCAGCAGAGCCGCGAGATCCTGAGCCCGGATTCAGCGAAGGAAGAAAAGCGCCAGAGCCATCCCCAGCGCGTCGAGCAGTCTCGCCCGCATAGGCGGGTCCGGTGTAATAAGGGCGAACGGGCGGCCCAGGCTCGACGCGGCCATCGAGCGTCGCCACGCTGCCTCGCGATCACGCGGAATCGCTGAAACCGGCTGGCAGCGTCAAACCGGTATACTCGGCCAGCCCCTCGTTCACGCATCTCGAGTGCTCAGCTCCCGCTGCTGTCAGCGCCGGAGATCAGCTGACACGGCGAGTAGCGCCGGAAGAAGCACCGCGTCGCTTTCGCCGCTGTGCGGCGCTTCTCGCCTTTCGTAACCAGGGCTCGCTGGCGCGCGGCCTTCGAGTCGCAGCCAGAGCCGGCCATCCCAGTATCGAGATGGTCGTTGGTTGAGCTCCGAGGCGGCGAAAGCCGAGGCTGTCCTGGATCCGGTAGCCAGCGCTCGTGCATCATGAGTGCCGCACGAGATACCGGGTCCTGGGCACCGGCAGCGCCACCAGTGGTCCATCGCCGGCCGGCCCAGTTGAAGCCGGTGTTGCTCACGTTCTGGTCCGCGGGCAGAGTTCCCACGAACACCGATCCCGCCTGCTTCATCGCCCTTCAACATCGGCAACGTTGGCGACGATGGCGCGGGTATCCCGATCCACCAGCATCATCGGTCCGGCGAGGGAAAGGCCCCAGAGCAGTCCCGCGTCTCCGTCCGCGATGCTGTCGGCCTCCTGGAGGTACTGCCGGGTGAGCGCGGTATCGCGTGGACTCCCTGAGCAGCACCCATCGCTGCCTGGAGTGAAAGGCAGGCGATGAAGAGCCCGAGTCGGTTACGGCGGCGGCGGACGGTCATGGATCCCTGAGTTGTGGTTCTGGGAGAGATGCCGGAGTGGCTTCCCGGGTCGCGAACCGGGCACCGGCCTCACTCCGCCGAGTCGCCTGGCACATTAGAATAAGCCGACTCTCCAGCCATCCGAGTCCCAGCCTTACAGCGGAGATCATAGGTGCGCGTCGTCCTGCAGCGCGTTACTCGCGCATCGGTCACGATCGAGGGGCCGGATTGCTGGAGCGATCGACCGCGGGTTCTGCCTCCTCGTCGGATTCACCCATTCCGATACCCCGGCCGAGGTGGACTGGATGGCCGACAAGGTCGCGAGCCTCCGGCTATTCAGCGATGCCCAGGACAAGATGAACCTCGGTCTGGACGAGGTGGGCGGGGCGATCCTGGTGATCTCCCAGTTCACGCTCTACGGCGACGCCGCGAAGGGCCGCCGGCCGTCATTCATCGACGCCGCCCGGCCCGAAGTCGCGATCCCGCTCTACGAACGCTTCGTCGTCGCCCTGCGCGCCAAGGGACTCAAGGTAGGAGACCGGAGAGTTTGGGGCGATGATGCAGGTCGAGATACATAATGATGGGCCGGTGACGTTGGTGTTGGAGAGGACGGCGCAGTAGGTAGTAGGTTGTAGGTGGTGGGTGGTGGGGCCCCACACCCTACTACCTACTCCCTACTACCTCTCTCCTTGACCAGCCATGCCACCCACCCTCACCCTCGCCTCCGCCTCCCCCGCCGCCGTCAGCTGCTCGAGATGCTCGGCATTCCGGTCGAGGTCCGGCCGTCGCACATCGAAGAGCAGCGAGGCCGCGGGGAAACGCCGGTGGAGTATGCCGAGCGGCTGGCGCGGGACAAGGCTCGCAGCGTGAAGGGGGACCTGGTCCTCGGTGCCGACACCGTCGTACTGCTGGGCGATGATCTGCTGGAGAAGCCGGCGGACCCCGAGCGATGCTCTTGCGATGCTCCGGAAGCTGCAGGGCCGAGACCCATCAGGTGATCACGTCAGTGGCGCTGGTTTCGAACGGGACCCTCCGTCAGGCCACCGACATCACCTCGGTAACCTTCTCTCCCTGCGACGACGACTTTCTCCGAGCGTACATCGCCACCGGAGAACCGATGGACAAAGCCGGCGCCTACGGCATCCAGGGCTACGGCGCCGCGCTGGTCGAGCGGATCGATGGCGATTTTTCGGTGTGATGGGGTTGCCGGTGAGGCTGGTGCTGCGAGCTGTTGGGTGAGGCGGGGTTGGGTACAGATTTCAGATTTGAGATGTCAGATTTCAGATTTGAACTGCAGCTTTGAGCATCGGCTTCAAATCTTCAATCTGAAATTGCAGTTCCCAATCCTCAATCTGAAATCTTCAATCTTCAATCGACTAGATCTTCACCTTCCACACCGGCACCGGCGCCGCCCGGTTCTTCACGCGCGAGGGGTTCGAGCGGTTCCACGGCCGGCTTGGCCTTCAGCACCTGGTACAGCGGATCGCTGATCAGGATTTCTCCCTTCCAGGCACTTGGAGCAGAGCCGTGAGGCGACGTTGACGGCGTCTCCGATCACGGTGTATTCGAGCCGCAGGTGGCTGCCGATGTTCCCGGCGAAGGTGTCGCCGTAGTTGATGCCGATCCCCACGCCGATTTCCGGCTTGCCTTCCTCTTTCCACTTCTCGTTGAGCGCGACCAGCGCGCGCTGCATCCCGATCGCCGCCGCTACCGCGCGGTCAGGGTCATCGGCGTGGGGAATCGGTGCACCCCAGAGGCGCCATGATCGCATCGCCGATGAACTTGTCCAGCGTCCCGCCGTGGCTGAAGACCACCTCCACCATCTCGGTGAAGTAGTCGGTGAGCAGCCCGGCGATCGCATCCGGGCTCATGTGCTCCGACATGCTGGTGAAGCCCCGGATGTCGCTGAACAGAATCGTGACCGGGCGCCTGTCGCCGCCCAGCTTGACGGCGCCCTGCTGCTGAGCGATCTCCGCGGCGACGTTGGGCGCGAAGTAGCGTTCGAAGTTGGAGCGGACCATCGCCTCGCGCTGGATCTGTTCGGCGAAGCGGCTGGTCTTGATCGCGATCGCGGCGAGGCCTCCGAATGCGATCAGGAATTGCAGGTCCTCGTCGCTGAACGAATTCGTCGCGGTGAGGTTGTCCACGTAAAGGATGCCCAGCACCTGCTCCGCCGAGGCCATGAGCGGAATGCACATGGCGCTGCGGACGCTCTGGATCATGATGGACTGACCGCCCTTGAACCGGTCGTCCGCCGCCGCGTTGTCCGACAGGATTGCGACTCGCTCTTCCACCGCCTTGCGCGCGATCGAACGCGGCACGTGCTGGGCCGAGGCATCGCCCAGGCGGCTCTTCGACATTCGGGGATGAGTTCCCCGGTGCCGTCGTTCGCAGCAGCACCGAGACCCGGTCCACGTTCATCACGTCGAACGTCGTGGTCACGACCCGGCCCAACACCTTGTCGAGATCCAGCTCTCCCGAGAGCTTCTGGGCCACTTCCAGGAGCAGCGAGAGCTTCTGGCTTGCCGCTCCTGGGTCGAGACTCCCGCGACCTTCAGTTGTCCCACACCGCTCGGGCTTCCCGATGCCGATGGCGACATCACCGCCGGCATCCCGCCGCCGCTCACCGAGATCTGCCGGACGATCGTCTGATTGGGGGCCGGGGCCTGGCTGGGCGGCGGACGAAGCGGTGTGGCGTCGAGGGACTTGAGCTGGAAGACGACCTTGCCGAAGGTCACCGAATCATTCGCGGCGAGCGTCCCCTCGGTGACCCGAGTGCCATTGATGAAGGTGCCGTTCGAGCTGCCGAGGTCCTTCACCGTGACGCCGGTCGTGTTGGGGACCAGCTCGGCGTGGCGGCGGGAGATCGTCGGATCGAAAATCGGAATGTCGCTCGTCACCGCCCGCCCGACGATATACGCGTTCTTGGCGGAGAGGTCGAAATCCTGATCGCCGGTGAACGGGACGAGCTTGAAGGGCATGGGGATTTCTACCTCCCGCCGCAGTCCCGCCAGCCCCATGGCGGCCAGGACGGCCCGCGCCTTGGCCTCGGTCTCCTTCCATTCACCCTGCGGATCGGAATCGGCCACTATGCCGGCACCGGCCTGCACCCATGCCCGATTCCCTTCATCACCACGGTGCGGATCGCGATCGCGGTGTCGAGGCTCTTCCGCCCCAGCCGATGTAGCCCACAGCGCCGGCATACGGACCGCGCCGCACCGGCTCCAGCTCGTCGATGATTTCCATCGCCCGGACCTTGGGTGCTCCAGAAACCGTTCCGGCCGGGAAGCAGGCAGCAAGCGCGTCGAGGGCATCGAGGCCCTTCCCGCAGGGTGCCGCGCACCTCGCTCACCAGGTGCATCACATGGGAGTAGCGTTCGATCACCATGAAGGCCGTGAGTCGAACCGTGCCATATCGCGCCACCCGGCCAACGTCGTTGCGTCCCAGGTCCACCAGCATGAGGTGCTCCGCCCGCTCCTTGGGGTCGGCCTCCAGCTCGGTGGCGAGTACCGCATCGGCCTGCGGGGTAGCGCCCCGAGGCCGAGTGCCGGCGATGGGGCGCAGGGTGACTTCCTCATTCTCCACCCGAACCAGAACCTCGGGCGAGCTGCCCACGATGTGCAGGTCGTCGCAATGGAGGAAATAGAGATAGGGCGCGGGATTCAGCGCGCGAAGGTACCGGTAGGTCAGCATCGGGTCCGGCGCCGTCAGATCCAGCCGGCGGGAAAGGACGGTCTGAAAGGTGTCGCCCGCCGTGATGTATTCCTGGATCCGCCGGACTCCGTCCTGGAATTTCCCGTCTTCGTAGGGTGAAGTCGCCTTTGGAACCGGAGCTTCAGGCGGCAGGTGAAGCGGCCCGATGGGGGACGCTGTCCCAGTCGCTCCAGCCATTCCCCGATCTTTGCTTCGGCTCCGCGATAAAGGCTTTCCAGCTGGGCCCGCGTCATGTTCTCCGCGACCTCGACGTTCGCGATGACCGTGGCGCGGTTGTACAGGTTGTCGAGGACGAGGAGGGTATCCGCTACCATCAGTACCGCATCGGGCAGCGAACGGTCGTCCGGGGCGCGTTAGGCAGGCGCTCCAGAGTGCGGACGATGTCGTAGCCGATGAAGCCGACGGCGCCTCCGGTGAAGCGGGGCAGGCCCGGAACTTCAACCGACGGGTGCCGTCGCATGGTGGCGCTAAGGTGTTCCAGAGGAGCCACGTCCTCCCCGACCACCTGCCAGCCGGTTTCTTCGCGCCAGCATTCCGCGGTCCGGCCTCGGTAGCGGTAGACCTCACGGGGATTGGTCGAGAGGAAAGTGTAGCGGGCCCACTTCTCCCCACCTTCCAGGGACTCGAGTAAGAAGCCGTAGGGACCCCGGTGCAGTTTGGCGAAAGCGGAGACGGGCGTGTCGCCGTCCAGCACCACCTCACGCGTGACCGGAACCATCCCCGGCCTGGCCCGGGACAGAAAGACTTCGAGAGAATCCATGGGGAGGTAAGGGTACTATCTGGGTGCGCCCACCACAAACCGGCCCGGCAGCAGCATGGGCGCCTCCAGATTGTCGGACGCGCGGCGGGTCGAGACGTAGAGCGCGTAACGGCCATCCTCGGTTTGCCGTCCGATCTGCAGGACCTGCTCGTAACGAACCGCGCTCCCGTACTTCGCGAGGGCACCCTGTGGCGCCGAGAAGTGCACCGGATACTTGAAACGCACGATGCCGGTCTTGTCGGGTTCGACGGTCGAGGAGACGTCGAGCCCGTAGAGGCCGGGCCGGACACTTGCTTTCACCGTCACCGAATCGTCCGGTCCCTTGTTCTCGAACATGTCGGCGGGGAAGACCAGCTCCGCGAAGACTCCGTTGTCGGGCGCGGGATGCCGCATGATCACGGTGCGCGGTTGGCCGGTCTTGAAGATCACCGAGGTATCGGCGGGAGGTATCCCGCCGGCCTCGAGGAGATAGAGCTGGTCGACCGGGAGCGTCTGGGTGATGACGCTCTTGGGTCGTGGGCGTGTTCGCGCCTTTGGAGCCGCAGGCGGCGACGCTGGCCAAGCAGAGGATGAAGGTTATTCTCACGAACAGGGGACAGGGGGATCGATGGGGATTAGACGTTCACGATGGCTACGCCGCGCTCCTGCTGCTGCCCGGTCTCTCGACGACCCTGGCCGCGCCAGCAGTGGAACTCGCCGGAAGCCCTGGATCTGGCCGCTCGCGCCACAGAAGTGAGGGCACAGGCTCAGCGCGACTCCTCCCTGCGCAGCTATCGAACGCAGGCTCATGGTTTCGTGCTGTTCCTTGCCCAAGTGGGCGACGAGCTGCAAGGGCGCCACGCCTGGTCAAGGCCGACGAGCTCGACGTCGAAGTCTATTGGCGCGCCCCGGATCTGAGCAAGCAGATCATCCTCGGTTGGCGGGACGGTCGCTGGCTGCCGACCGACATCAACTACCATCGCGATCACCTCGGCATCGTCACCAACAACTTCGGTAACCGGATCCGGATCGGCGAGGGCGACGAGGTGAGAGACGTGGTTCACCCGCTCTCGCCCGACGGCCTGACTCGCTACGACTTCGCGCTGATCGATTCGCTTCGCATCGAGACCCGGGGCGGCGACGCTGCTGGTCTACCAGCTCCAGGTGCGTCCCAAAGACTGGAGTCAGCCGCTCGTCGTGGGAACGCTTTCTCTCGATGCAACGAGCGCCGAGCTGGTGCGGTTCCGCTTCGGGTTTACCCCGGCGGCGTATCTGGAAAAGGGTCTGGAAGACATTTCCATCATGCTCGAAAACGCCCGGTTCGAAGACCGCTGGTGGCTTCCCTATCGGCAGGAGATCGAGATCCGGCGGCGCAGTCAGTGGCTCGACTTCCCGGCGCGGGGATCATTCGGGGTCGCTGGGAAATCGGGGATTACGATTTCGATGTAGCGATACCTCCCGAAGTCCTGAGGGGCCCCGCGCATTGGCGGGATGCTCGCGGCCTCCGACACCAGCGGCCAGTGGAGTCAACCGCTTACTCAGTCCCTGGGCGAGGTCGCCGCGCCAGTCGAGCAGCGCGACCTCGACTCGCTCCGGGTGGAGTTCGGCCGCATCGCCGGGGGACGAGTTCTATCAGGTTTGGGCTCGGGCGGTCTGGCCATCCCCTCGGTCAGCGACATCATCCGCGTGAATCGGGTACAGGGCCTGACGCTCGGCGCTGCCGCGACGCTTGGCCCTGACGCAGCGGAGGATCATGCTCAGGCCGCGGGTCGCCTTCGGGACTTCAGACGAGCGATTCACTGGGGAGCTTGGCATCAGCGTAGCGACGCGGGCCGGGCCACCGTAACACTGGAGGGCGGCAGGTCGATCCATGACTTCAGTGACGTTCCCGTCATCTCAGGCGTATTGAATTCGATCCTGTCTCAGGAAGCCGGCGAGGATTACGGCGACTACGTGATGGTCGATCGGATCGGGATCGGTGTGCGATACCCGCTCTCAGGAGTCACGGCGATTTCACTGACCGCGGGGTATGAAGACCCATCCTCTCTCGATGTCGAAGCCAGTCCGGCCCATGGCAGTTATCGCTCCAATCCTGCGTTGGGCTCTGACGCGAGCTTCGTGGGAGGAGTCGCCTTGTCCAGGAATGCGGGCGAGCTGGGCGCCTTCGCGCGGACTGGCACTCACCAGCGGATCCGTCGCGGTCGAAGCCAGCACAGGGGGAACGAGTATTTCAGGGCGACCGGCGAGGGCACGGTGGCCATGCCGCTCGGCCCTGGGAGGCTGGGTTTCACGGCCTACGGCGGTTGGGGACGGCGGAACTTCCCGCCTACCGGAGCTTCGTTCTGGGCGGACGAGGCACGCTGCCAGGAGAACCGTTTCGAGCCTATGGCGGCAGGGCTATCGCCTTGGGCAGGCTTGAGTGGGACTTTCCAGTACCGCTTTGTCGCAATTCCGCTGGGCTCCTTTGCATCGACCGGGCAAACCATTAGCGTGGGTCCCTTCCTCGCTGCCGGGTGGACCAGCGACGAGGTACCCAACACGCCTTGGGACAACACAGCCGGAGTTCGTCCAGTGGCTGGTGTGGCGGCGGAATTTCTGATGCAGGCTCCTTCGAGTAGAGGCTGGAGTCGCACTGAAGACCGGGGACGTCGGCGTGATGGTGGATGTGAATCCGGATTGGTGGGGCGTTTTGTAGCCCCTGTAATCTCCGGGTCATCTACCTTTACCTTTGAGGAGCGTGAACTGGCGCCGCTTCGTCCTCCCTAATTGGTTATCAGGCTTGAGGTTAAATGCAGTTTACGGATGAGTGGCTCGTCCCCAGCCTGGAGAAGATTCTGCAGCCCGGGATCCTCGACAGTTTGCGCGAGGCACCGGGCAAGGAACCGGTGCTCGCTCTGGACCACGCTGGTCCAGCGCAAAGAGGCGAAGGACGACGACATCCTGAAGGCCGCTGCCGCACGGTTCCGACTGCCCGTCGCGGACCTGAATCAGGTCGATCAGAAGGCGCGCGATGCGGTACCCGAACCGCTGGTCCGTCGCTTCAACATCATCCCCATCGGCATCAGCGACTCGTATCTCGAGATCGCGACGGCGAACCCCAACGACATCGACGCGGAGAAGGATCTCGCCTTCGCCACCGGCCGCGAGGTGCGGATGCACCTGTGCTCGCCGTCCCGCATCGCCGAAAAGATGGATGAGCTCTACCGCGGCAGCTCGGAGGTGATGACCCAGCTGCTGGGCAACATGGACGACGGCCTCGAGGTCACCCAGCTGGATGACAACGAGGGGCTGGCCGATCTCAGCGCTTCGGCCGACGAGGCCGAGCCAGCGGCCGGTGGTGCGATCTGGTCGACCTGATGCTGTCGGACGGCATCCTGTCCCGGGCGAGCGACATTCACATCGAGCCGGGCGAAGCGGGCGTTGCGGTGCGCTACCGCATCGATGGCGTGCTGCGCCAGGTCATGAACATCCCGCGGACCGCGGGTGCACCGCTCATCTCCCGCATCAAGATCATGTCCGGGCTGGACATCGCCGACCGGCTGCGCCCGCAGGACGGCCGCGCCGCGCGTCGCGGTGAACGGCTCTCCGGTGGACCTCCGGGTCTCGACCCTGCCCGCCTCGCTCGGCGAGAAGGTCGTCATCCGGATCCTCAACGCCAAGGCCACGGTGCTCTCGCCTCGACTCGCTCGGCATGAGCGAGGAGGAGCGCGAACGCGATCAAGAACCTGCTCAACAACAAGGAGGGCATCGTCCTGGTCACCGGGCCGACCGGCTCGGGCAAGACCACGACGCTCTACTCCGCGCTGCGCATGGTTCAGAGCGACGGCGTCAACATCGTCACCGTCGAGGACCCGGTCGAATACCGGCTGGGCGAGGGCATCGTCCAGGTGCAGGTGCACGAGAAGGCGGGACTCACCTTCGCGGCGGCGCTCCGGTCGATCCTCCGCCAGGACCCGGACGTCGTGCTGGTCGGCGAGATCCGCGACGCGGGAGACGGCGCAGATCGCGCTGCAGGCCGTCGCTCACCGGCCACCTGGTGCTCTCGACGCTGCACACCAACGACGCGCCCAACGCCATCACCCGTCTGGTGGACATGGGGATGGAGCCGTACAAGATCGGCCTCCGCGCTCCGCGGCGTGATCGCGCAGCGGCTCACTGCGGCGGATCTGTCCCGCGCTGTCGCGAGGTCAACGACGGAGACGATCCCGACCGGATCCGGCGCTACATCCCGCGGGGCACGACGCTCTATCGCGCGGTCGGCTGCCCCGATTGCGCCATGACCGGCTACCGCGGCCGATTCTCGGTGGTCGAGATCCTGACCGATGAACGCCGAGCTGGAGCGGAGGATCGGGCCGGGCGGCACGGCGGACAAGATCGCCGAAGCCGCCAAGGCGCAACGGCATGAAGTCGCTGTTCGAAAGCGGCCTGCAGCACGTGCTGAGCGGCGAGACCAGCGTGGAGGAGCTGCTCCGCGTGGTGGACGTGCCGATGGACGAGCGCAGCACCGGCCGCCGCGGCGCCGCCCAGCGTCAGCACGCCGCTGCCGCTCAAGCGCAGCACGCCGCGTTCCCAGCACGGCAGTCGCGACCGGAACGCCGTCCGGGCCATTCCCGGCGGTCAGTGGTTCCGGTCGCCGATCTCACGACCGCCTTCGACGCTGATCTGACGACGAGGCCGCGAGCGCCGAGGTCGTCCGGCCGGTCCACGGCGCATCGGTGCTCCTGGTGGACGACGAGGATTCAGCTGCGCCGGGTCATGAAGGATCTGCTGGCGCGCGAGGGATACGCGGTCATCGAGGCGCGCAACGGCGTCGAGGCGCTCGACCAGGTGGACCGCCACGCCCCCGATGTGATCGTGCTCGATCTCGAACCTGCCGGACATGGACGGCTACTCGGTGCTGTCGCAGCTCCGCTCCCGTCCTGCCACCAGCGAAGACCCCGGTCATCGTTCTCACCGCCAAGGGCGACGAGGACAACGAGGTCCGGGTCTTCGAGCTCGGCGCCGACGATTTCTCACCAAGCCCTTCCGAGCCAAGGCGCTGTCGAAACGGCTGGAGGTGGTGCTGGCGAGGAGGAAGGAGTAGGGGATTGAGAGATTGAGGATTGAAGATGTGAAGATTGGTAATGTGAGAATTGAAGAATTGAACTGCAGGTTGTTGGCGACTGAACGTGAGCCGGAAATGACGAGCCCCTCCCCAATCTGCAATCAGCAACATCCGCAATCTGAAATTGCCGGACTGATCAAGCCTACCGTCCTCTCCCTCTCCGCCTACACCCTCTCCGGCCTCTCCGCCGGGCGAAAGCTCAATCAGAACGAGATCGCCGTTCGATGTTCCCGAGCACCTCAAGCGGGAGGTAATCGAGCGCGCGCTGGCACGCCGTGGAACCGTTATCCTGAGTTCGTGCCGCGGAAGCTGGTCGAGCAGATCGCGGCGAAGCACGATTGGGATCCGGAGGAGTGCTGGTTGGGAACGGGTCCAACGAGGTGATCCAGGCTTCGATTTCGGTCGCGGTGAATACCGGCGATCCGGTCGTGGTGCCCCAGCCTTCCTTCGCGCTCTACCGCATCATGACCGGAGTGATGGGCGGGCGATATCTCCCAGTGCCGCTCGGAGCGGAATACGCCTACGATGTGGATGCGCTCGCCGCCGTGGCACGGCGCGAGCGGGCCCGGGTCGTGGTGCTGAACTCGCCCAACAATCCCACCGGGTCCGTCCTGCCGGAGGACGGGGTGGCGACTTTGCTGGAGCGGACCGAGTCGCTTCTCCTCTGCGACGAAGCCTACCAGGACTTCGGCGGCCCGACGGCGCTTACCCTGCTGCGCCAGTCGCCCCGAATCGTCGTGCTGCGAACACTGTCGAAGGCGATGGGCATGGCCGGCCTCCGCTTCGGCTACGCACTGGCTCATCCGAATGTCGCCCGGGAGATCGCGAAGGCCAAGCTGCCCTACAACGTGAACGCGATCACCCTGGCGGCGGCGGAGGTGATGCTCAAGCACAGTGCGGAGTTCGCCGCGCGGGCCAAGGCGATCGCCCAGGAGCGGGACCGCTTCCTCGGCTTCCTGGGCTCCATCGCCGGGCTGCATCCGTTCCCCAGCAAGGCCAATTTCGTCCTGGTCCGCTGCGACCGGCTTCCCGCCCGCACCGTGTTCCGGCGGCTGGTGGAGGAGCATGGGATTCTGGTGCGGGACGTCTCGAGCGGCGCTGGGCTGGCCGAGTGTTTGAGGATATCGGTGGGGACGGCGGAGGATACGGATGCGGTGGTGGCTGGACCTTTCGGCAATCCTGCAAGGACTGACAGGTTGTAGGGGTGGAGGTAGTGGGTAGTGGCGTTACCGCGGTCGCAAGCCTCGTCCCACGCATGAGCCCCACTTCTCGCCCTACTCCCTAACACCACTCCCTACTCCCCATGTCACGCACCGCCGAAGTATCCCGCACGACCAAAGAGACCACTCTCCGCGCCCGGGTGAACCTGGACGGAACCGGCGAGGCGCGGGTCGAAGACCGGGCTGGGGTTCTTCGATCACATGCTCGAGGCATTCGCCCGGCATGGCCTGCTCGACCTCGAGCTCGAGGCTCAGGGCGACCTCCACGTGGACGGGCATCACACGGTGGAGGACACCGGCATCGTCACTCGGCCAGGCCATCGGCAAGGCGCTGGGAGATCGTGCCGGAATCCGCCGCTACGCCGATGCGCTGGTACCGCTGGATGAGGCGCCTGGTGCGAGTGGTGATCGACGTCTCGGGGCGCCGCTATCCTGGCATATCACGTCGGACATCCCCAAGTGGCAGATGCTGGGAGACTACGACGTCTTCCTCACTCCGGAGTTCTTCCGCGCCCTGGTGCAGCATGCCGGTCTCACGGCCCACATGGACCTGATCCGGGGAGACAACCCGCATCACATCGTGGAAGCCGCGTTCAAGGCGTTTGCTCGCGCCCTGGAATCCGCGATCTGCGCGGGATCCGCGAGTCAAGGGTGTTCCGTCCACCAAGGGCGTGCTGTGATCGCTGTGGTGGACTACGGAGTCAACAATCTCAGCAGCGTGGTCCGGGCCCTGGCCGCTGCCGGCACACGAGGCCAGGCTCTCGGCCGAATCCGGAGGAGCTGCGCATCGCGCCGACCGGCTGGTAGTGCCCGGCGTGGGCCACTTCGGACAAGGCTCCGCAATCTCGTCGGAGCGAGGCCTACCGGACGCGATCCGCGCCGTCGCCGCAGCCGGCACGCCCGGTGCTCGGCATCTGTCTCGGACTGCAGCTCCTGTTTCCGGAGAGCGAGGAAGCCCCGGAGGCCGCGGGCCTCGGCGTGCTCCAGGGGCGGGTGATCCGCTTCCGCGACCAGTCTCCCACTGCCTCACGTCGGATGGGCTGAGGTCCGGCCGACCGAGCAGGGCAGGCACGCCATCCGGTGCTCGTCGCCCGCTCTTTCCGGACGGGGCCACGTTCTACTATCACGTCCACAGCTTATCATCCCTTCGATCTCGCGGCCGACACCGCGCTGGCTCTGGGCGACTATGGCGGAGCGTTCCCGGCGATTGTCGGGCGGCGACAACGTCCTCGGCGTGCAATTCCACCCGGAGAAATCGCAGCAGGCGGGAGTCGCCCTGCTCGCGAGATTCGGCAGCTGGAACCCGTGACGACGTTCAGGGTCACCTTCGTTGATGTCTACCCGCTGCGACGCGCGGGCTCGACGCTGGAAGTCCTGGCGCTTCGTCGTGCGCCTGGAGGCCGCTGCAGCGGCGCCTGGGAAGTAGTGCATGGCAGCATCGAAGAGGGAGAGACTCCGCTTCAGGCCGGCATTGCGCGAGTTGCGGGAAGAGACCGGTCTCACGCCGGAGCGACTTTACAACCTGAGCCGGGTGGAGACGTTCTACCGCCACCGGGTGGATGAGGTAGCCTTCATTCCGGTCTTCGCCGCCTTCGTGGACCGAACGCCGCGGTCGCGACTGAGCAGCGAGCACGACGCCTTCGAGTGGCTGCCCTTCCCGCGGCCCGCGAGCGCCTCGCCTGGCCCCGCGGAGCGGCGGGCGCTGACGGACATTGAAGTGTTGCTGGGCCGGGGAATGCGGGGAGCTGGAGGACGTGCTGAGGATGGAAGATTGAACGATGGTGGAATGCAGATTGAACAGCAGCAAATTTCTGCGACTTGCAAGCTATTCATTCCTCAATCCTGCAATCTGAAATCTTCAATCCTTCAATTGCCTCCACTCTACCATGCTAGCCCGTCGAATCATCCCCTGTCTCGACGTCGCCGGTGGACGGGTGGTCAAAGGCGTGCATTTCGAGTCGCTCCGGGATGCCGGTGATCCGGTCGAACAGGCCGCGCGGTATGACGCCGAAGGGGCGGATGAGCTGGTTTTTCTCGATATCTCCGCCAGCAACGAGTCCCGGGCGACCACGCTCGACATGGTCGCTCGGGTGGCGGAGAGGCTCCTCATCCCTTTCACCGTGGGGGCGGAATCCGGTCGCTGGAAGACGCCGGATGCGGTATTGCGGGCCGGAGCCGACAAGATTGCGGTGAATACCGCGGCGGTGCGCGATCCCGAGCTGGTGCGGCGACTCTCGGACAGCTTCGGCGCTCAGTGCATCGTGGCGGCGGTTGACGTGAAGCGGGCTCCGCCAGCCGCAGGCGCCAACTCGTCGAGTTGGACGGTGTACGTCGAACGGAGGACGCGAGCCGACTGCACTCGACGGCCTCGAGTGGATGACCAGGCTCGAGCAGTCCGGGGCGGGCGAGATTCTTCTGACCTCGATGGACCGGGACGGCACCCAGACCGGTTATGATCTCGATCTGCTGCGGGAGACGACCACGCCGAGTGAGCATCCCCGTCATCGCCTCGGGCGGAGCCGGGAGCCTGGCGCACCTCGCCGAGGCGTTCGAGGCCGGGGCTCACGGGGTCCTCGCCGCGTCGATTTTCCACTACCAGGGTTCCTCCCTCCCCGAGGCACGAGCCTACCTGCGGGCGCGGGGCTATGTTGTGAGACCATGATCATCCGATCTCCTCGTCGTCCTGCTGCTGTCCCTGCCCGCATGGTTCTCCGGTGCTCCCAGGGGACCAGCCCCGGTTCCCCTCCGGTTCGCGAAGCCGAGGCCTGCACTCGACTCCAGAAACCCGGCACCCAGGTGAGCGGGGACGTGAAGATCTGTCCCGGCCGCTATCGCATCCCGGATCCCAACGAACGCGGCATCATCGTCGCCTCGGCTCCGGGAACCAGGATCGATCTCACCGGTGTCACGCTCGAAAGCGGAGACTCGGTGCCGGCGGACTTTCGAGGAATCGGAATCACCAGCACGGGTGTCGACAGTGTCGCGGTTCGCGGAGGCCGGATCCGGGGGTACCGCTACGGCATCAAGCTCGATGGAGGAAGCGGACACCGGATCAGCGGCGTGGATGTCTCCCAATCGAGAAGCCAGGCGTTGCGCTCGACTCCGCAGCGTTACGATCAGGCCGACTGGCTCGACATCTTCCATCCCGACACGTTTGAGACCTACGGCCACGGGGTCTATCTCAAGCGAACCAGCGGCGCCTCGGTCACCGGGGTTATCGCGCGTGGGGCGCAGAACGGCATCGGGTTGTTCGAGAGCCGGAACGCGATCATCGCCGACAACGATGTCAGCGGCAACTCGGGTTGGGGAATCCATCTCTGGCGTTCATCGCGCAATACCATTCTCCGTAACAAGGCGGATCACAACGTGCGGTGCGAGAGTCCCGGCTATCGCCACGGCTGCGATAGCGCGGCTCTCCTGCTCCGGCAGCGCAGCGATTCGAATTTCATCGCGGACAACGACCTCACCTGGTCGGGAGACGGGTTCTTCCTGAGTGGCCAGCGACCGGAGGTCTCAGGCTCGATCGGCAATCTCGTGATCCGGAACGACGCCTCGTTCGCCTATCACAATGCGTTCGAGTCCACCTTCAGCGAATGGAACACCTTCCTGGAGAATCGGGCCGACAGTTCGGACTACGGGTTCTGGCTGGGATACTCCCGGGCGAACACGGTGGAGAAGAACTCCATCGTGGGCTCCCGTACTGGCGGCATCGCCATCGAGCACGGGGGCGAGAACGAGCTGAACGGCAACATCATCATCGGCGGCAAGGTCGGTATCCGGCTCTTTACCTCCAAGGATGGCGATGAGCCGAGCCGGGATTACCGGATCGGCGACAACACGATCGCCAAGGTGGGGCAGGGCATCCTGGTGGAACGGAGCACGCCGGATCAGGATCCGGGGCAATCTGTTCGACGGGGTGGATGACGGTGTCGTGATCGATTCGGCCAGCGCCGACCTTCAGCTTACCGGCAACGTCTTTCTCTCGGCTCGGCGGTGGTTCATCGATGCGCCGGTGCTCGACGCGGGAGGGAATTTCTGGGCAGTGGCGAGTGCGGATCAGGTCACCCGGAAACTGCACGGCAGGATCACTCTCCAGCCGTTCCGGCGGGCTGAGGAAGCGGGTTACTAGCCCTCGAGCAGTGCCTGCGCCGCGGCGCTCAGCTGGCGGACGGTGATCGGCCGTTCCACGACTGTGAATCCCTCGCGTTGCAACTGGACCGAGCTGGAATCGGCCGGGACGGTGAGAACCACCCGGCTCTTCCACCCGGGTCGCGCGGCCAGCAGGGTGGGTCACGAATCCTTCCCCGTTCATCGTCGCGCGAGAATCGGCCAGCACCAGGTCATACTCCCTTCCTGCGCGAGCGGCATCGCTTCGTCGCCGGTCAGCACGCTGACCACGCGATGACCAGCCATGCCGAAGAGTGCCACCGCCGTACGATGGACTGCCCGGTCCGAATCCACCACGAGAATGGAGCGCCCAGCCTTCCCCGAGGCAGCCCTTCGAGGTCGGCGGGCTGAACCGCCGGCGCTTCTCGCCCCTGAGGCGTGTGGGGAAGTGAGACGGTGAATTCTGCCCCCACCAGCACGCAGGCGCATAGCTCAGGCGGCCGCCGTGTGACTCGACGATCCCGTAGCTGATCGAAAGGCCCAGCCCGGTTCCCTCGCCCGGGTCCTTGGTGGTGAAGAACGGGGTAAAGAGCTGGGAGACGAGCTGCTGCGGCACGCCGGGCCCAGTATCCCGTACCCGGAGCACCGCCTGGGTGCCATCCCTCAATGTCTCGACGGTGATTCGGCGCGCCGCGTCAGGATGCAGCCTGGAGATCGCGTGGGTCGCGTTGGTCAGCAGGTTCAGCAGCACCTGCTGCAGCTCATAGCGGTTTCCCTTCACGCTGATCTCTTCGGTGCTCAACTTCTGGTCCAGCTCGATGGCGCGGAGCCGGAGGTCGTAGGCCACGAGCAGGGCGGTGCGTTCCACCACGGTGTTCAAGTCCACCCCGGTCGCCTCGGGCGTCTCCTTCCGGGCGAAGGTCAGCAGATTCTGTACGATGAGCCCGGCACGCGCGGCCTGCTCGTGCACCACCCGCAGGTGCTCCCGGTCGCTCGCCCGGAGGTCTTTTGCGCTCGAGCAGGAACTCCGACAGTCCGGCGATCGAGGTGAGCGGGTTGTTGAGCTCGTGGGCAACGCCGGAGACCAGCTGACCCACCGCCGCCAGCTTTTCGTTCTGAATGAGCTGGGCCTCGAGCGCCCGTTGCTCCGTCACATCCTCGATGAGGATGACGGTCGCCGTGCCGTCCAGCGGCTCGGAGAGCGGAGCCGCGGTGAGTCGCAGCATCCGGTGGAGCACCTCGCTCCGGACCATGACCGGCGAGGGTCGTTCTCCCCGGCTCGCCGGCGGCGAAGAGATCGCCGGGCCCTTCGCTGTCTCCGACCACGGTGGGCCAGAAGTTCCGGCCGATCAGGGTAGGGAGAGCGGAATCGAGCATCCGCGCGAAGGCACGATTGGCGCGGCTGATCCGGCCCTTCTCATCAACCACGGCGATGCCTTCGGCGAGGGAGTTGAACGCGGTTTCCCACTCTTCTTTCGCCTGCCGCACCATTTCGAACAGCCGGCTGTTGGCCATCACCACGGCGACATGGGTCGCCACGGTAGACATGAGCCAGAGATCCTCGGACTGAAGCTGCCGGAACGGTGGCCCGCCACCGCGAGAGCGCCCATCGCAAATCCATGGGCCCGGAGCGGAGCGGCCGCGGCGATCTGCGCCCTGGCATCGCCGATCAGGAGGACACCCTCTCCCGAAGACATCCTGCTCGACTTCGATCCGCTCGTTCTGCAGCGCCCGCATCACCAGTGTCGCGTCATCCGGCGGCGAGTCGCTGGCCATTGAGAGCGGATAACGAACCCTCGGCGCCGGCCACCATCAGGCTGCTGCCATCCTCCGCCGCCAGGATCACGATGGCGCCGTCGGCCTGGAGGAACCGCATGGTGTAGCGCACCACCTGCTCGGCCACTCGCTCGAGCTGGAGCGACTCGGCCAGCACGTAGCTCAATTCCTGAAGCGAGAAGATCTCGTTGATGCGGCGGTCAAGCTGGAGGGCGAGCTGTCTCCGGTCCTGCTCCAGTGCCACGGAACGCCGGCGCGATCGCACCGGGAAACTGCGAGTCCCAGTGCGACGACCAGGAGCAGAAGAGCGAGAATGCCCGCGGTCAGCGAGGCGGCTCCCGGGATGCCGGCCGCCAACCCGTTCGGTCACGTACGCCTCCGGTGGTGCATTCGGCTTGACCCGAACCGACTTGGCGGGAATCCCGACGTTCACGTGATAGGACCTGACGTCCTTGGTGGCGAGGGCCATGGCGCCCACCATGGCGTTGGCCTCGCACCCGGACTCCGGCCAGCACCGTGGCGTGGTAGGTGATGCGCACGTCGTCCTCGATCACGGTGGGGGCGTATGGTCACTTCGCGCTGCTCCACGATGCTGTGGGTGTGGCTGTAGATGTTGGCGTAATCCGAGATGCTGACCCGGTTGCCCAGCGTGATGCCGCCGCGGTCGTCCAGCAGCACGTGACGGTGAACCACCACGTTGTCCCCCACCTCCAGGTTGTATCCATAGGAGAACTCGACGTGCTGGAAGCATTTGAAGTTCTCTCCGCAGCGGGCAAAGATCCGCGGCGCCAGGAGGCGGCGGAACCGGATGCCGAGGTAGACGTGCTGTCCCCCGAGCGGGGAGCGATCGAAGAAGTACCAGAGCCAGAGCAGCGGTTTCACCCGGGCAAAGCGCGGCGCGTCAACCTCGCCGTAGTACTCGGGCTCGAGCGTGATGTTGTGCGGATCCAGGCCGAGCAACGCGATGCGGCTCGCCGCGGGCAGCTTCGCATCGGCGACCATGCCGTCGTAGTCGGCATGGCCGGGATACCAGATCTCGAACAGCACGTCCCGAGCGATCCGGTACCAGTCGGCGCCTGGGCGCAGCCAGCTCGGCGTCGAGAGCGGTAAGCCATTCGTCATACAGGCGGGCGGCGGGCGCCGCGATTTCGACTCCGCGCAGCGGGCAGGTAGGCCATAGATCCTCCGGGATTCAACAGAGTCTAGCAGTTCGGCTCCGTCAGAGGAAACGTGAACCGTCAGTACCATGGGGAAATCTGGTTGACGAACTCGTCAAAAGGGGACTAAACTAGTCAGAGTTCTATCTGATAATCATTCTCAACTAATCTTTCCCCTTGTCACTCATGAACTTGATTGTCCGCATCGGGGCGGTTGGCCTCTGTCTTCCTCCCGCTCGCCCGGCTCTCCGCGCCAGGACGACAGCCGGCAAACTCACCATCGGCGGGTACGGGGAGGTCCACTACTCCAACTCGACCGGTCCGGACACGCCCGGCCTGGTGAACGTGAAGCGATTCGTGATCTACGCCGGCTACGCGTTCAACGAGCGGATCACCCTGCACTCCGAGCTGGAGCTGGAGGACACCAGGATCGAAGGCGGAGAATCGGGCGGCGAGGTTGCACTCGAGCAGGCGTATCTGGATTACCGGTTCTCCAATGCATTCACCCTGCGGACCGGACTCCTGCTTCCGCCGATCGGCATCATCAACGAGACCCACGAGCCGCCCAGCTTCAACGGGGTCGAGCGGCCCGACTTCGACAACGATGTCATTCCCACCACATGGCGGGACATCGGCGTCGGCGCCGTCGGCCAGATTCCCGGAGTCAACGGGCTCAGTTACCGGGTCTTCCTGGTGAACGGGCTCAAGGCCGAAGGGTTCACGCGCCGAGGAAGGGCATTCGTGAGGGGCGGCAGGAGGGCAGAAGAGGCGAGCTTCGCCAATCCTTCGTTCACCGGACGGGTGGAGTATGCGCCAGGCGGGTCTCAAGGTCGGCGGTTCGTTCTGGTATGGTGGCACGGCCAACCAGGTTCCCGGACTCGGCACCGGCGCATTCGACGCGCCCGTTCTGGTGGTCATCGGGTGATGCCCGCTATGACAACGGCCCCTTCATGCTGCGCGCGGTGGGAGGCGACCATCGAGGTCTACGACGCCGACAAGATCAACGCGGTCTACGGACTCGGGCGTCGGCCGACGGATCGCCGGTGGCTACGTCGAGGGCGGTTACAATCTGCTCCGGCTCCTGCGCTCCGCAATCGAGCCAGCGCCTCAACGCATTTGTGCGCTACGATCACTACGATACCCAGGCCAAGGCGGCTGCCGGGCACGCCGGACGATGCCACGCTTGCTCGCCGGATCACCACCTTTGGCCTGATCGTACAAGCCGCTCTGGAATGTCGCCTTCAAGGCCGACTACCAGTTACGCCGACAACCAGGCCGGAGTAGGGAGAGAACGAGGTGTTGGCGCTGGGCGTGGGGTACCAGTTCTGAAAAGCGTGAGAGGTGAGACGTGAGGCGTGGGACGTGCGAGAGGTGAGGACGTGAGAGGCTCATGGCGGGTTCTCGACGGGATTGGCTCTTGCGGCCACTCGTCGGTGTTCCTTCTCACGTCTCACCTCTCACGTCTCACCGCTCAGGACGCCCCTGCCAAGAAGCTCCAGGCGAGTCTCGCCCGGGTGTTCGGGGATGGAGCCCTCGCCGACACCGTTCAAGGTGGATGATGCGCCGGTGCTTCGGGTCGAGCGGGCCGATTCGTTGCTGGGGTATGCGGTCGTGCGGAACGTGAAGGGGAAGGACCAGCCCATCACGTTTCTGGTCGCGGTGGATCCGGGTGATCACCTGAAGGACGTGGATATCCTGGTCTACCGCGAGCCCTACGGCGGCGAGGTGGCGTACGACTCCGTGGCGCAAGCAGTTCCGGGGAAGACGGCGCAGGATCCCATGGAAGTCGGGAAGGACATTCGGTCGATCTCGGGAGCCACGATCAGCGTGAATTCCGTCACCCTGGCCGTCCGCAAGGCGGTCGCCGATCTCACCGCGTGGCACGCGGCGGGCAAACTCAATGAATTCCAGGAACATCGAGTATGCTCTGGCGCGATGTCCCACCGCCATTCCGCAGCGTGGCCCGGTGGCTCACCATCGTTCAGGTGGTGGGCTACACCACGGCCCTGCTTTTCGTCCTGCACACGACCCACATGGCGCCCTCGGGGATCAGCGATCGGTACCGCGGGTCCGACAGCACCGCGGCCGAAGGGGCGATGCAGTTTCCCAAGTCGTACGCCGAGATGCTCACGCTGACCCACACGCACATTCTGAGCATGGCGGTGATTTTTGACGTTCTCGGGCCTCGCTGTAGCTCTCTGCTCCCGGCCCTCGCGCCGGTTGAGGCGCTTTCTGATCGTCGAGCCATTCGTGGCCCTGCTGGTGTCGTTCAGCTCGCTGTGGCTGGTACGCTACGTTGATCCGCGGTTCAGCTGGCTGCTGGAGCTCTCCAGCACGCGCCATGGCGATCACCTTCTACCTGCAGAGCTGGCTGATTCTCACCGAACTCCACCTGGCTGGAACGAAGTGAACCGCCGGGACTTCGTGTCGATGCTGGGGGCGGTCGTGGCGGTCGGGCAGTCAGGCGGTCGGTCGGCCGGTTTGAACAGCGCTGCCTCCGCCTTCCGCCTCCCCGCCTTCCCGCCTGGTAGAACGCTGGTCCTGGGCGATGGGGCAGCCGGTTCACCTGATGCTCTTCCACGAGTCGGAGAGCTGCCGGCCTTGAAGCCGCCGCTCTGGCCCTGGCGGAGCTGCGTCGCGTCGAGGCCGGCTCTCCCGGTTCGATGACGCGAGCGACCTCTCCGAGCTGAACCGTCACGCCGGGAAGTCAGCCGATGAAGGTGGATCGGGACCTGCTCGAGGTGCTCAGCGCCGCGGCTCATGCTCGACAGCACGACGGGCGGGGCATTCAATATCGCGAGTCGAGCCGTTGATGCGGGTCTGGGGTTTCCGTGAGCCGAGGAAAGCGCCGCCCGGCGCGATGGAGCTCCGGGAAGCGGAGAAGGCGGTACGAGCCAGTGTGATGCTGATCGATGGAGACCGGGTGACACTTCCCTCCGCCGTGACTCAGCTCGACCTCGGCGGGATCGGAGTGGGCTATGGTCTGGACCGGGCGGCGAGTGTGCTGCGGGCCGCGGGGAGTCGAGCGAGCCTTCATCGATGTGAGCGGTGATTGCATCGCGCTGGGCGCGCCGCCGGGTCAGGAAGGCTGGCGGGTGGATCTGGCCGATCCGACCGGCTCAGGGGCTCCCGGCCCGCTGGTGTCCTGCGGGACCGCGCGCTCGCGACCAGCGCCAACACGATGTCGGTGATTCGCTACGGTGCCGTAGTCCGCGGCCACGTGATGGATCCTGCGACCGGTTATCCCGCGGATCGCATGGTGCAGGTGAGCGTCGAGGCTCGCAGCGGAATCGAGGCGGACGTGCTGTCTACGGCGATGCTGGTGGCGGGGAGGACGTTCGAGGGGGTGGAGAGGTGGTGGGAGTTGAGGACTGAGGACTGAGGAACAGGGAACCGGACAGTGAGCACTCATCCCGAGGCGCTTGACGGACTCCCGTGCGGCAATGGCACGTAGATCCCTCGTCGCCATCAGTCCGGACATGCTCGCTGCTCGTTCCTCCGTTCCCTGTTCCCGCTCTTTCTCACGGCGCCTTCGCGCTATCCACCTGCCCCTGCCTCACCTTTCGACATGACGCGAGTGCGCTCCCGTTGCACCTGTGAGAGTTGGTTTTGCCAGGCGTTCGGCACCACGATGACGCCGTAGGAGACGCCGAAGCCTTCATAAACCGGAATCGGCGTGCTGTAGACCATGATCGCAGAGGCCTGCTGCCGAGTGTCGAGCTGCCGGCTGGTGATGGTGCTGGTGAAGGGGACCATCCCGATCGGCTGGTAGGTCTGATTGCGGATTACCAGGAAGACGTTGAGCGGCTCGAAGCGCACCCCGTCCTTCCGTCCGAAGAAACTCACCAGCATCAATCCAGGATCCGAGGCTCCGCCCAGCGCGGCCACAGAATCGATCGAAGCGTCGCGGTCGATCGTGAGCTTGTTGAGCGAAGCGTAGACGTCGGGGCCCAGCAGCCGCATCACCCGCTGATCGAGCGGCACCATGCGGATGTCGATGTCTCCCGCGTTGAACCGGATCGAGATGTCGTCCTGGCCCAGGGTGCCGTAACCGGGTGGGGGAAGGTCGCCCCCGGCGACACTCGTTTCGCCGCTCTGGGCGTGGGAAGCGCCGGCGCAGGCCATCGTCAGGGCTATTGCGATCACTAACCAAGCCTTGTTCATCGTGCCTCCGTGACCGTCGCGGCGAGAACGCTCTCGCCCAGCTCCGCAATGCCGAGTCCGGTGCTGCTGCTGGTAGGCTCGAACTGCTCCTCCGGAACCTCCAGCGCCTTCGCCAACTCCCGCAACCGCTCTCCCCGCGCCGCGCGGCCAAGCTTGATCCGCCTTGGTGAGGGCGACCAGCAGCGGAATGCCCCGCTCGGCGAGCAGGTGGCTGTACTCCACGTCTTCCTTCGACGGGGAGTGCCGGATGTCGAGCAGCCAAACCACGCCGGTCAGGCTCGTCCGGCGAGTCAGCACGCCCTTGATCAACTTCGCAAATCCGCGCCCGATCGCTGTGCGAAGCCCGGGCATAGCCGTAGCCCGGCAGGTCGATCAGATAGAGCGAGGGCAGCCGGAACACGTTCAGCAACGTGGTCTTTCCGGGCGACCCGCTCACCCGCGCCAGATTTCGCCGGCCGACGAGCGCGTTCAGCAGGCTCGATTTGCCGACGTTGGAGCGGCCAAGAAATGCTATTTCAGGAAGCGGCGGCTCGAGCCGGACCTGGGAGTCGGGAAGCTGCCGAGGAATTCGATGGGAAGTCGTGCCAGCGGGAGGATCGGTGCATGGCGGTCGGGGCGGGCGGGACTCTGTCCGCCCTCGTTCGCCTTAAGCCTCCACGCTTGGTTCTCGCCCGCTCCGTAACTACCAGCGGGGCCTGATCCTCGAGGACCGATTCGCGGGTGATCACAATCTCCCGCACATCGTCCCGGCTCGGCAGGTCGAACATGATGTCGGTCATGGTGTGTTCGAGGATGGCGCGGAGGCCGCGGGCGCCGGTACCGCGCTTCAGGGCCTTCTGGGCCACAGCGCGCAGCGCCTCGGGGTCGAACGTGAGGCCCACGTTCTCCATCTCGAACAACTTCCGGTATTGCTTGGTGAGCGCGTTCTTGGGCTCGATCAGGATGCGCATCAAGGCTTCTTCGTCCAGCGCTTCCAGGGCCACCGTTACCGGGAGGCGGCCTACCAGCTCGGGGATCAGCCCGAAGCGCAGCAGGTCATCCGGCTCCACCTCGGCGAAGGGGTTCTGCTTGTCGCGCCTCGGTGCTGGCCCCGCGGGAGTCCTTGGAGAAGCCGATCTGCTGCCGGCCGGTGCGGGCCTGGATGATCTTCTCCAGCCCGTCGAATGCGCCGCCGCAGACGAACAAGGATGTCCTTGGTGTTGATCTGGATGTATTCCTGCTGCGGGTGCTTGCGTCCGCCCTGAGGCGGAACCGAGGCCACCGTGCCTTCCAGGATCTTGAGCAGCGCCTGCTGCACGCCCTCGCCGGAGACGTCCCGGGTGATGCTCGGGTTCTCCGACTTGCGGGCGATCTTGTCGATCTCGTCGATGTAGACGATGCCCCGCTCGCACTCCGCGACGTTGAATTCCCCGGCCTGAAGCAGCCGCACCAGGATGTTCTCCACGTCTTCACCGACGTAACCCGCTTCGGTGAGGGTGGTGCGCGTCTGCGATGGTGAAGGGAACGTCGAGGATTCGGGCGAGGGTCTGGGCCAGCAGCGTCTTGCCGACGCCGGTGGGGCCGATCAGGAGAATGTTGGACTTGTCGAGCTCGACCTCGCTCTCCCGCGACGAGGACGAGTTGATTCGCTTGTAATGATTGTAGACGGCGACGGAGAGGGTTCGCTTGGCGCGTTCCTGACCGATGACGTACTGGTCCAGGACCGCCTTGATCTCGTTGGGCGTGGGGACCTGGGTGATGGTATCCGCGACGTCCCGCTCCTCGTCCTCCGCCAGGATCTCGTTGCACAGCGTAATGCATTCGTTGCAGATATAGACCGACGGGCCGGAAATGAACTTCCGGACCGAATCCTTCGACTTTCCGCAGAACGAGCAGCGGAGATGTTTGTCGTTGGACATGTACCAGCCGCGGTCTAGGGTGAAAGGGAGCCGGGGAAGACAGTCAAAAGGTGCCCCGGCTCCGGGGAGCGTCAAGGGTTCTTGGCCGGCTGAATCTCGGTATGCTTGGTGATCACGCTGTCGATGATCCCGTACTCCTTCGCCTCCTCGGCGCTCATGAAGCGGTCGCGATCCATGTCCCGTTCGATGGTCTCGATGGCCTGGCCGGTGTGCTGGGCGTAGAGGCCGTTCAGCTTCGCACGGAGATAGAGGATCTCCGCGCCTGGATCTCGATGTCGGCCGCGGTTCCCTGCGCACCGCCCGAGGGCTGGTGAATCATGATGCGGGAGTGGGGCAGGGCGCTCCGCTTGCCCTTGAGTCCCGCCGCCAGCAGGAAGGAGCCCATCGAGGCCGCCATCCCCATACAGATGGTATTGATCGGCGCCTTGAGGTACTGCATCGTGTCGTAGATCGCGAGGCCGCTCGAGACGACACCGCCCGGCGAGTTGATGTAGAGATAGATGTCCCGCTCGGGATTGTCCGCTTCCAGGAAGAGCAGCTGCGCGATCACGATGTTGGCCACATCGTCGTTGATCGGCGCTCCCATGAAAACGATCCGATCCATCAGCAGCCGGGAGAAGATATCGTAGGACCGCTCCCGCGGCTGGACCGTTCAATCACATACGGCGGATAGAGAGTTGACATCGTCAATTCGCGCTCTCCTCAATGGTGCTTTGCTGGAGGAGCCAGGCGAAGGCCTTCTCCTCGGTGATCCCACGCTCCAGTTCCCGCAGCCGGTTGGCCTTCTCCAGCTGGGCGTACATCTGTCCGACCGGCAACCCCCGTGCCTGGGCCATCGCCGCAACCCGGCCATCGATATCCGCCTCGGTGGCTGCCAGTTTTCGCTTTCCACCACGGTGTCGAGCAATAAGTCCCGCTTTACCTGGGACTCCGCCATGGGACGGAACTCATTGGCGAAGTCCCCGAGACGGGCCTGATCAATCTGGTAGGCCTGACCGTATCCCTGAATCAACCGGTCCACCAACGAACTCAGGGGCCGTGATTCCGTTAGCCTCGATCAGCTGGCGAACCAGGTCCTGACGGACGGACTGATCGGCGGTCTGCTGCGCGTCCCGCTCCAGATCGGTCCGGATCGCGGCCCGCAGCGCATCGAGACTTTCGAAGTCTCCCACTTCCCGCGCGAAGCTGTCGTCCAGGGCCGGCAGCTCCTGCCGCTTCACCTCGTGCAGCGCGATGCGGACCTTGCGGGTCTGGCCGCGGCGGGATTCATCCGAGAAGTCGTCCGGGAAGCGGACTTCGGTATCCACCGACTCTCCGGGAAGCAGCGTCATCACCCGCTCCTCGACGTCGGGGATCGCGCGGCCCTCGCCCAGCACCATCACGTAGGGCTGCGCGGCGCCGGCGTTCTCTCCCTCGAGCGGCGCGACTTCGATTCTCACTTGCTGGCCGGGTGAAGGCTTCTGCCCTTCGACCGGGATCCAGGTCGCCTTCTGTTCCTGCACGTCGCGCAGGCGCGACTCGACCTCCGCATCGGTCACCGGAAGCACCCGGCGGTGCAGGGTGAAGCCACCGGTGCGGTCGAGCTTCACCTCGGGACGGACCTCGACGTGAAACTCGAATTCGATCGGGCCGCCGGTCTCGAACTTGAGATTGTGGATGTGCGGCTCGGCGATCGGCTGAGCTGCTCGCTGGTCTGGGCCGCTTCCCAGCTCTCCCGGATCACCTCTTCCAGCACGGTCTGCCGGATGGCGTCACCGAAACGCTTGCGAACCACCCCTTCGGGGGCGTGTCCCTGGCGAAAGCCAGGCAGGCGGGCCCGCTGCCGGTAGTACTTGAGAGCCTTGTCCTCGGCCTGGCGCACCCGATCCACCGGGACGGTCACCTGGAGCGACTTGGAGGCTTCGTCTTCCTTTGTCTTTACGATCGATATGTCCGACATGGGCGGCAATTTAGTCTGCCACGGGGCGAGGGGGCAGTAGGAGCGGACGCCCGGCTCGACGCGGTCGGGATGGGGCTGACGGACGAGGGTGTAGGCCGATCGAACTACTTGACCCCGCATGTCGCAACTTGTTGAATAGTAAGCATGTCCACCGTCCTCGTGGTTGACGACGAGAAGTCCATTCGCCGGGCGTTGCGAGGCTATTTCGAGCGCAGCGGCTTTGCGGTCCTCGAAGCCGGGTCCGGGGCCGAGGCGTTGCGCGTGGTCGAGGCGGGGGACGTGGATGCCGTGGTGAGCGATGTGCTGATGCCCGAGGTAAGCGGGGTCGCGTTCTACGATTCGCTGGTTTCCCGGGTCCCCGAACTGCTCCACCGGGTGGTGTTTCTCACCGGAGCGGCACGGGATCCCAAGGTCCACGCGCCGATCGAGCAGCGCGGTGTGCCACTGATCTCCAAGCTCGACGATTTTTCTCTCGTGGTAGACGCGGTGCGACTGGCGTTGCTGCAGCGCGGTGGGAGCCGGTCCTCGACCGGCTGAATAGTTCCCGCAATTCCGCTCAGGGTCCCCGAGCGCTGTAGGTCTCCAGGAACGAGAAGACGTCCGCAGTCGCGGGATCCGTTTCCAGCCCCAGCTCCAGATTCAGTTTGTAGTGCCCCACGGTCTGAATCGGTTTGATCTCGACCTTGACCCCGGCCGTGGCCAGGGCACCCGCCAGAGCCTGGGACTGCTGGGTGCCTCCGGCGCGCGCGGTGAGAAAAAACATCAGGAAGGGCGGAATGCCCTTGTTCTTTTGACAGTGATACTGCGCGGAGGCCTCTCTCCCACACCGCGGGATCGTCGCCGAAGATGGCGAGCAGGCGATGAGCGTCGGCCGAATCCTCGGAGAATCGGCGCGGGATATCGTAGGCGCTGCCATCCAGCAGGATCGCGCCGCTCAAAGACGACAGATCCAGGCCTTCGGCCTTCAGGTAACGCTCATTGGTGGCGATGAGTGCTGCCATGCTGGCGCCCGAGGAATGGCCCAGGACGAAGAGCCGGGTGGAGTCACCACCGTAGCGGCCGATGTTGTGGTGCACCCAGGCGATGGCCTTGGCGACGTCCCGGATGTGGGCCGGGTGCTTGACCGCGGGAGACAGGCGGTAGTTGGGCGGCGACAAAGACGTAGCCCTCGCCGGCGAATGCCTTGGGCTTGGCACCCACCTCGGTGCTCTTGTCGCCCTCGACGTAGCTACCGCCGTGAAGTGAAGATGACGACCGGATGGTGCCCGCCAAACCTCGGCGGGTAAATGTCGAGTGCTGTAAGCGAGTCGGTGCCGGCGGGATCGTAGGGAGACGTTCTTGGCGACCCGGTTGCACCCTTGGGCGGTGAGTGCGATCGCGAGAAGCGCGAACCACAGGCTATCGGATTTTCGCACGCCGGGTCTTTCTACAGGGACTAATGAACGCAACAAGCTTGGGGAGAGGTACAGGTGCGAACGCCGGGAGTCGAACCCGGAAGGGTTTCCCCACAGGATCCTAAGTCCTGCGCGTCTGCCAGTTCCGCCACGTTCGCGTGATTCTGTATCTGGATTTCAAGATAACCCGCGGGCTCGCCACCGCGCGATCGTTTCACGCACGGATGCGGAGGCGCATGGGGTCGCTCTACGGCGCTGCCCGCTGGCGATACTCCGCCGCGCGCCCGGGCTTCCCCACCCTTCATACAGCGTCACGAGTTGCTTCGCCGTCTGCTGCGCGAGTGTGTCGGCGAGGCTGTCCCGGATCGCGAGCACTCTCAGCGCGACCGGCTCGCCTCGGCCCAACGGTGCTGGTCGAGCAGCAGGGACACCAGTACGGGTGCGAGCCTCGCGAAGTCGTTCGGCGGCATTCGGCCGTTGGGATCCTTCACGCCGAACGCCCACCGCAGGTTCCGCTCCGCCTCGGCGGCATGGCCGAGATAGTACTGGTTCCGGCCCAGAGCGGCGGTCGCCATACACCACGTCCGGGTGTTCCGGTCCGTACGCCTGCCGCATGCGGGTGAGCCCCTCCTCGTACAGCGGCTCGGCGGCGGCGTAGTCGCGCTTGACGTACTCAGCGACGGCGAGGTTGAACAGGCTCCGGCCGATGGCGGGATCGTCGTCTGCCAGCATTGCGCGGCGAATCGCCAGCGCCTGCCGGAGGACGGCGACATTGCTGTCGGGAAACCCGCTGAGGTCGTACACCAGGCCCAGGTTCTCGAGGTGCGCGGCGAGATCTGGATGGGATGAGCCGAAGAGCGCCGAGTCGAGCGCGACCACGCGGTGCATCAGCGCCAATGCCTCGGCGTGATCGCCCTGGTACGCGCGGCTCAGTGCGAGGTCGTTGAGTGATTCCGGTCGCCTGAGGGCGTCCGGTCGAGGCCGAGGTCGTGCAGCATGGCGATGGCCGCCCGGGCCATGGTATCCGCCTGAGGCAACTTCCCCGAGTTGAGCCGCGTCCCTGCGATCCGTCCCATGGCGGCGGCCACCGGACGGATGCTGCTCGCCGTGAGCCTGCCGCAGGATCCGAAGCGCCTCCTGCGCCAGTGAGTCCGCGCGGCGACAGTCGCCGCGATCGTCGGCCACATCCGCGAGGTCGAGCAGGGTCGCCGCAACCAGGGTGTCGCGAGCGCCGAGCCGCCGGCGCCGGATTTCGAGGGCCCGCTCGAGCGCCGGTCCCGCCGAGTCGTACTTCCCCTGGATGGAGTACAGAAGACCGAGGTCGAAAAGCTCTGGGCAGTCTCCTCGCTGCTGGGGCCGGTGCGCGCGAGATGCTCGGCCAGCGCCGCGTGCAACAGGGTGTCAGCCTCGGGGACGCGGCCGAGATTGAGAGTAGACCGTGCCGATGGTGCGCTTGATCGTGGCGGCGACAACCGGGTCAGGCACGCTGCCGGCATTCACCCGCCCCACGCCGGCGCGGAGCGCTTCGATCACCGTGGTCTGCCGGGCGCCGCCCTGCCACGGATCAGCCGATTTGAGCATGTCCTGGAGGAAGCTGCTGATCGCCTCGGCCTTTCGCCCGGCCAGCTCGGCACGGTTCCGCTCGCGCGCGATGCCGACCACCACGACGACCAGGGCCGCCACAGCCGTCGCCGCTACCGATACGCCGAGCCGGTGCCGGCGGACGAACTTGGCGGCGAGTATAGCCCAGCGTCGGCGGCCGGGCGACGATCGGCTTGTTCTCGAGGTAGCGCTCGACGTCGAGGGCCAGCGCGTTGGCCGGTCTCGTAGCGCCGCGTCCGGTCCCGGTTGATCGCCTTGAGCGCGATCCAGTCGAGATCGCCCTTGAGCTGGCGCCGCAGACCGACAGGAGTCGTGTGCCGGTGCTCTGCGAGGGCGCGCCAGAGTGGCGGCCGCGAGCGCTCCGACCCGATGACTCGGCGTGGGAATGTCGGCGTCCCCAGCAGGTACTGGGCGATGAGCGGTGCAGGCAGCGAGCCGTGAACCTCGAAGGGCAGCACGCCCGTCACCAGCTCGTAGAGCACCACGCCGAGGCTGTAGATGTCGGCGCGGGTGTCGATGTCGAGCCCGCTCGCCTCGGCCTGCTCGGGGCTCATGTATGCCGGTGTGCCGACCATCGACGCCGAGCTCGGTGGTGAAGGCGCTGTCGGACTGGCTGCGCTCGACCGCCTTGGCGATCCCGAAATCGATGATGGTCGGAATCGGCTTCCCGTCGGTCACGCGGACCAGGATGTTGCTCGGTTTGAGGTCGCGGTGGATCACGCCCTTCTGGTGCGCGTGCTGGACGCCCTTGGCAAACGGCGACGAAGAGCTCGAGCCGGCGGCGAATTTCGAGGTTGTGGCGGTCGCAGTAGTCGGTGAGCGGCTCGCCCGCGACGAGCTCCATGACGAAGTACGGAAGCCCGTCCTCGGTGGTGCCGGCGTCGAGCGCCTTCGCGATGTTTGGGTGGTCCATGACGGCGAGCGCCTGGCGCTCGCTCTCGAAGCGGGCCAGCACCTCGCTGTGGTCCATGCCGAGGCGGATGACCTTGAGCGCCACCATGCGGTGGAACGGCTCGAGCTGCTCGGCCTCATAGACGAGACCCATGCCGCCCTGGCCGAGGACGCGCAGGATGCGATAGGGGCCGATGTGCAACGGGTGCACACCGGTCCCCGGAGTAGAGGCGGGAGTTGGCACGCCCCTCGAATGGCCAGTTGTGTCGGGGGACACCAGGGGCAATCTGAGGCGGAAGCCGAGTTTGGCAAGCCGAGGAGAGAAGGGCTTCCCTTCCCGTCATACGGCATCTTGCGCTGAGTCGCCGCCTCTCACCTGAACATCGTCCCGGTATTTCGCGTTGCTCTGGCTCCTGGCAATCAGCACCGGTTGTGTTGCCGCTGGTAATACCCATCCGGCTTCGGGAGAGCCTCCCGACTCCGCCGCGGTCGTTCTCAGCCCGCGATTGGCGGAGCCCAAGGGCCCAGGTCTCGCGCGCGGGGGCGGGCTGGCGTGCGCTCTGGGCGGATACCGTGTGCCTGACGGTGGCCAACGCCGATCAGCTCGGTGGGGGACAGGTCACATTCGCGCCGGATAACGGACCCCTCGCCAACGTCGTCATCGCGCGAGGAGCAGACGGCAGGGCACTTCGAATCCTTCCGGTAGATCGAGATCCCGTCACCGCGCTGCTGCCCAGGAACCTGCGCGATACCGAGTTCAACAAGCCTCCTTCGGGATCTCGTCGCCAACGTACACCCCGACGGCTCCGCTCGTGGCAGCTGGGCTGTATCAGCGTGTCGGCCTGGACGCGATTCAGCCGATGCTGGTGGTTCTCCGCGCTGCGACCGACTCGTTCCATCTCCCTCGATTCGCTGCGCGACCGGCCGGTCTGGGTCGAGGAGGCTCCCGAGCTCGACGGGAAGCCATACGGCCGGTTTTCACGGGTGATCACCACGGCCGCATTGCTCGAGCGACTCCGGCTCGATCCACGACCAGAGTCGCAACTGGGCGGTATCTCGCCTCCCGGCTGCTCGACGTGCTGGTCGGCGATCGGGATCGAAGTCCTGAGCATTGGCTCTGGGGCCTGGCGGCGGATAGCGGCAGTGAGGGCGCTGGGTGCCGATCGCGATTCGTCAGGAAGAAGCGTTTCTTCGGGCTCAGGGGTGGAACGCGGCGGTGCTCAACCAGTACGAACCAGGCCACCAGGTCTTTGGTCCGAAGATGCCGAAGGTGGGGCCGCTGGTCGATCGAGGATATGACCTCGACCGTCAGCTTCTGGTTCGGCTCGATCGCTCCACCTGGGACAGCGTCTCATCCGCGCTGGCTCAATCGCTGACCAACGATCGGATCGAGGAGGCGATCGCGCTGCTCCCGAGTCGCAACGAGTGCCTTCCCAGTCACTGCTCCTCACCGGCATCGCGTCTCGTCGCGACCTGCTGCCCAAGATCGTCAAGCAGTTCTACTACATCATCAGTCACTACCCGGACTGTGGTGTTGTCCGACGCCGACGAAAAGGTGACCGTCCGGCGGTCCGACAAAGGAGTCCGTGGAGATCCGCGTCCGTGGCCGGCGGGGTCGAAACGTTTCACCGCCAATTCCTCCGCGACGAGACCGAAGAGATCAGACTCCATCTCGAGGGCGGCCGGGATTCCGTCCTGCTCACTGGAGTTGAACACGGCGGAACGGGAGTGCGCATCACCTCTCGCTCGGGAAACGTGGCCCTCGAGCGGGAAGGGCCTTCCACCAAACGGGTGGTGCTTTACGCCGAGTCCGATAGCACACGGGTGGATCCGCCGGGGGAGTGCGGCTGGTGCCGCGCGCCACAGGCCGTCGGATTCGATGGGAGCGCGATGGCTATCCGCCGGAGCCGATGGACTGGGGCGCTGCAGACCAAGTCCGGCGTGCAGCTGGGATACAGTGCAGACCTGGGCGTCGTGGCGGGGATCCGGGCCCATCGCGACTGGCAGGGTTTCGAGGAGAAGAATTATCGCCAACAGCTCCGAGGTGCGTTCACCTTCGCGACCAAGCCGGCGGGTGCGAGGGTGCTTCTGGAGTTCGAGCGTCGGGACGTGTTGAGGAATCTCCACCTCTTACTAACGGGCAAGGCTACGGGGATCGACGTGGTGCGCTTCTTCGGTTACGGCAACGAGACTCAACAAACCAGAGATCAGGATTTCTACGAGGTCCAGGTCCGCGAGGTCGCCTTGGGTGCCGGCATCTCGATTTCTTCCCGGCGGGAGCTGGCCTTCAAGGCGGGCCCCTTCATCTCGTTCGGCAGCACGGACACCACCGGCAGCACCACGCTCATCGCGCAACAGCATCCCTACGGCTCGGGCAATTTCAGCTTCGCCGGCGTCGGCGGAAGCCTGGAGTACTCCACACTCCAGTCGGTCCGCGAGCCGGTGCGTTACCAGGCGATCCTCGAGGTGATCGGCGCTCCCGGCTGGATGGATCTGGACCAGGGCGGATTCGGTCGCTTCTCCGTGCAAGGGCGGGCGCTCTGGGGAATCGGCCAATCGCGCCGGCTGGTGCTGGCGACACGACTGGGTGGAGTCCTGCTCACCGGAGCGCCGCCCTTCCGCCAGGCCGCGCGCGTCGGTGGTCCACTTACCCTCCGCGGCTTTCGCACCGACCGCTTCTCCGGCGACCGTGGCTCGGCCTACGGCAGTGTCGAGACCCGGGTGAGAATGTTCCGCTTCAACGTCAACTTCATCTCGGCCGAACTTGGTGTGCTCGGCTTCGGCGACGGAGGACAGAGTGTGGAACCAGGGCGAGTCGTCGTCCAAGCTGCACGGCGACTTCGGCGGCGGCCTCTGGGCGTCGCCGTCACTTGGGCTGGCTGCCGGGGCTCGACGAAGTCGTGGCGCGGCTGGATGTGGCGCACAGCGAGGAGGGGACGATCTTCTCGGTGGGGACGGGGTTTCGGTTTTAAAAGCGGGAACAGGTGAACGGGAATGGTGAATGGTGAACAGAGGGGACAAGCTGTCATTCAGGGCAATCGGAATCTGCCTCAGGTCGTGAAAGCCCAGCTCGGGATTCCCGCTGCCTCGCTCGGTGCACCCGTTCACCGTTTCCAAATGCCCGCCATTCCAAAACGCCTCGCACACGACTACCATGCTGAACGGATGCGGTCGTTGTAGTCGCGTTTGAAGGGATGGGATGTCGCAATGCTTTTGGCAGGAGATGTAGGCGGAACTAAGACGGCGCTGGTGCGCCGGTTCCTCGCCACGACCGACCTTCCGATTGACCGCGCGTGTTTCACCGTCGCCGGGACCAGTGCTCGACGGCCGGGTCAAAATCACCAATCTCCCTTGGATGCTCGACGAAGAGGGCCTGGCCCAAGATCTGGGCCTGGCCTCGGTGCGCATCATCAACTGACCTCGAAGCGGATCGCCACGCGCATGCTTCGTCACGACTGTCGGCTCTCGACTCCAGCCTCTGGTCGCTGCGCTGTCGCGCAGTCTGATTCGCTCAACCTAGGGAGGCTGCCAATGGAGCTGGGCATGATCGGTTTGGGACGGATGGGCGCCAACATGGTGCGGCGCCTGCTCCGAGGCTGGACACCGCTGCGTCGTGTACGATGTGAAGCCGGAAGCCCGCTCCGCGCTGGCAAGTGGAAGGCGCCGGTCGCCGCCGATTCGCTCGCGTCCCTCGTGAAGCAGCTCACGCCGCCTCGGCCGGTCTGGCTGATGCTCCCCGCCGCGCTGGTGGATGACCAGATCACACAGCTCGACTCCGCTGCTCTCATCCGGGCGACCTCATCATCGACGGAGGGAACACCCACTATCCCGACGACATCAGGCGTGCCGCGGAGCTCACGCTCGCGAGGTACTGCACTACGCTGGATGTGGGCACCAGCGGCGGGGTGCGCGGTCTCGAGCGAGGCTACTGCCTGATGATCGGAGGTGAGGATCAGCCCGTTTCGCTGCTCGATCCGATCTTCTCGGCGCTGGCGCCCGGGTTCAGATGCGGCCGTGCGGATCTCCGAGAGCGGCATGGTGCTCGCGCACCGGCCGAGCAGGGGCTATCTCCACTGCGGTCCCGCCGGTGCGGGACATTTCGTGAAGATGGTGCACAACGGGATCGAGTACGGCCTGATGGCATCCTACGCGGAGGGACTCAATGTTCTCCGTCATGCCAACCTCGGAATGCAGGAGCGGAGCGCCGACGCGGAGACGACACCGCTCAAGCAACCCGAGCTGTACCGCTACGAGCTCAACCTGGCGGAGATCGCCGAAGTGTGGCGGCGGGGGAGTGTGATTGCGTCATGGCTGCTCGATCTCACCGCACAGGCGCTGCACCGCGATCCGGAGCTTGCCGGCTTCAGCGGTCGAGTCTCCGATTCGGGTGAAGGTCGCTGGACCCTGGCCGCCGCGGTTGATGAAGGGTCCCGGCTCACGTCTTGAGCGCGCGCGCTGTTCGAGCGTTTCAGCTCACGCGGCGGTGCCGGCGTTCGCCGATCAAGTTGCTGTCGGCGATGCGGTTCCAGTTCGGAGGGCACGTCGAGAAAGGGCCGGGCCATCAGCCATGATGCCTCGCTCGGATGCCCTGGTTCTCTTCGGTGTGACCGGAGACCTCGCCTACCAGCAGATCTTTCCCGCACTATATGACATGGTCCGAAGGGACCACCTCGACGTGCCGATCCTGGGCGTGGCCCGCTCGGGCTGGACCGCCGATCGGCTCCGAAGGCCCGGGCGCGGGAGAGCCTGGAGCATCACGGCAAGGTGGACGAGGGCGTCTTCGCCAAGCTTGCCGAGCTGCTTCACTACGTCGAGGGAGAGTATCAGGACCCGGGGACGTACGACCGGCTGCGCGGGGCACTGGGCAGTGCGAAGCACCCGCTCTTCTACCTCGCGATCCCGCCCAGCCTGTTTCGCACCGTCGCGGAGGGACTCGCCAAGTCGGGTGACGCTCAAGGCGGCCGGTTGATCGTCGAGAAGCCCTTCGGCCGCGACCTGGAGAGTGCCAGGAGCCTCAACGCAACGCTGCAGGAGTTCTTTCCCGACGACGCGATCTTCCGGATCGATCACTACCTGGGGAAGGAGCCGGTGCTGAACCTGATGTACTTTCGCTTCGCGAACTCGTTTCTCGAGCCGATCTGGAACCGCAATTACGTAGAGCGGGTGCAGATCACGATGGCGGAGCACTTCGGCATCAGGGGACGAGGCCGTTTCTACGAAGAAGCCGGCGCGGTGCGCGACGTGGTGCAGAATCACCTGATCCAGATTGCGGCACTGCTCGCCATGGAGCCGCCCGCCGGTCGCGATCCGGAAGCGGTCCGCGACGCGAAGGCTCAGGCGGTGAAGACCATGCGGCCGCTGGATCCCTCGGAAGTGGTTCGGGGGCAATACGAGACCTATCGCTGCGAGCAGGGCGTCGCTCCCGATTCGGAAGTGGAGACGTTCGCGGCGCTTCGGCTGCCACTTCGACTGCTGGCGCTGGGCCGGCGTTCCTTTCTATATCCGGACCGGGAAGTGCCTGCCGGTCACCGCGACCGAAGTCCTGGTCGAGCTCAAATACCCCCGCACCTGCTGTTCAGCGATGTCTCCTCAGGCGCTCCCAACCACATCCGATTCCGCCTGAGTCCCCACGTCGTCCTCGAGCTGGGTGCGCGGGCCAAACGCCCGGGAGAAGCGATGGTGGGAGAGGACGTGAGCCTCGTCGCCTGTCACGAGAATGGGGACGAGATTCCCCCCTACGAGCGACTCCTGGGCGACGCGATGCGGGGCGATCAGATGCTCTTCGCCCGGGAGGACATGATCGAGGCGGCGTGGCGGGTGGTGGACCCGGTGCTGGGAACCGGGGCGCCACCGGTTCGATACGGCGCCGGAAGCTGGGGACCGGAGGAGGCCAATCGCCTGGTGGACGGAGGTGGCTGGCACAATCCGGACGCGCGTTGCGGGTGTGAATGACTACTAGGGTCCCTCGGCCCGGAGCGTTCACCACGCTGCGGCTGCGGATTGGAGGACATACATGAAACAGACTCAACTATTGAATGAACTCGGGCAGCGGATCTGGCTCGACAACATCACCCGGGATTTGATCACCAGCGGGACGCTGCGGCGCTACATCCACGATTTCTCGGTCACCGGACTCACCTCGAACCCCACCATCTTCGATCACGCAATCGGAGAGACCAATGCCTACGACGCCGCGATCCAGCTGAACGCGAGGAGACGGGTCCTGGGCGAGGCCCTCTTCCTCGAGCTTGCCTTCGAAGATCTCCGTAACGCCGCCGATCTCTTCCAGCCGACCTTCGAGGCTTCGGCTGGCGAAGATGGCTGGGTTTCGATGGAAGTTTCTCCCTGCTGGCGCGGGATACGAAGAAGACCGTGGAACGAGTGGCATTGCTCCACGATCATGCCAACCGGCCCAACTTCTTCATCAAGATCCCCGGAACACCGGAAGGGGTTCCTGCGATCGAGGAGTCCATCTTCGCCGGTATTCCGATCAACGTCACGCTGCTCTTTTCCCGGGAGCAGTATCTCGCCTCGGCGAAGGCCTACATCAGGGGTATCGAGCGGCGGATCGAGGCCGGGTCTGAACCCGCGGGTCCCTTCAGTGGCATCGTTGTTCGTGAGCCGCTGGGACAAGGCGGTGGCGAAACAAGCGCCGCCGGAGTTGCACGACCGGCTGGGCATCGCCGTCGCGATGAGAACCTACCGGGCCTACCGCGAGCTGCTCGACTCGCCTCGCTGGCTCAGACTGGCAGCCGCCGGTGCCAGGACCCAGCGGCTGCTGTGGGCCAGCACCGGGACCAAGGATCCCGGTGCCTCGGACGTCCTGTACGTCCAGGCGCTGGTCGCACCGGAGACGATCACCACCATGCCCGATGCGACGCTCAAGGCCTTCGCCGAGCACGGCCGAGTGGAGCAGGTCCTGTCGCGGAGCAACGAGAATGCCGAGACGGTGCTGGATCGGTTCGAGGAGGTTGGAGTCGACATCGACGCGCTGGCGGAGAGGCTGCAACAGGAAGGCATCGAGGCGTTCACTACCTCCTGGAATGAGCTCATGAGCCGGATCGACTCCAAGGCTCATGCACTGGAAGGGGCGGCGGGACCGGCTCACTCATGACCCGACGGGTCTTGTCGGAAGGTGCCACGGAACTCGTCCAGCGTTATCGGCGAGCGGCCGCGGAGCGCGCGGTCGAGTTCGTGGATTCCAGCATGGTCGTCGGGCTGGGGACGGGTCGCACCGCTTCGTTGGCCGTGCACCGCATCGGCACGCTGCTCGATAGCGGTCTGCTCCGCGGTGTGCGCTGCGTTCCTTCCTCCAGGGCGACGGCGGCACTGGCCCGCCGCCTGGGCATCCCGATGCTCGACCCGGCGGAGCAGGCAATCACCATCGACCTCACGATCGACGGCGCCGACGAAGTAGATCCCGAACTCAACCTGATCAAGGGCGGGGGAGGGGCGCTGCTCCGGGAGAAGGTCCTCGCCCAGGTCAGTCGCCGGGAAATCATCGTGGTGGATGAGGGCAAACTCTCTCCCACCTCGGCACCCGGCATCCCCTACCGGTGGAAGTGCTTCCTTCTGCTGGCATTCTCAGGCGGATTATCTCGAAGGGCTGGGTGCGCGGGTTGCACTCCGGCAGGACGCGCGGGGTGAGCCGTTCCACAGCGACCACGGCAATCTGATCCTCGATGCGGACTTCGGCCCGCTGCTTCGTCCCGCCGAGCTCGCGGGGTTGCTTGCGGCCCGTGGCGGGATCGTCGAACATGGCCTGTTCCTTGGCCTCGCGACCGATCTGATCGTTGCAGGGGAGACGGGCACAAGTCATTGGACGAGGGGCTGACCGGAGGCGGGGTGAAGGGAGTCGAGATCCTGCGTGATGCGCAGGATCTGGCGCGGCGAGTCGCCGAACGTTTCGTGCGCGCGGCCATCGTCGCAGTCAAGAATCGCAAGCGGTTTACGGTTGCCTTGGCCGGCGGTTCGACCCCGCGAGCGGCGTACCAGATGCTCGCCACCCCCAATCCGCAAGCGAGATCAACTGGGAGTCGGTGCACGTCTGGTGGGGAGACGAGCGGTGCGTGCCGCCCGATGACCCACAGAGCAACTATCGAATGGCGAAGGAGTCGCTGCTCGATGAGGTTCCCATACCCCCGAACCAAGTCCACCGGATTCGGGGAGAGGACCCGCCGGTGGATGCCGCAGCCGCCTACGAGGATTCCGCTTCGCGAGAGCTTCGGGCTCAGCGATGGTCTCGATCTCATCCTGTTGGGTCTGGGGAGGACGGGCACACCGCATCGTTATTCCCGGGGCAGCCCGCCGTACACGAGAAGGTCCGCTGGGTCCTGGCGGAGCCGATCGCGACCCTTGGGGCGTGGCGCGTTACTCTCACGCCTGCCTTCATCACCCGGAGTCGAGAGGTCGTCTTCCTCGTTTCAGGGACCGCTAAGGCTGCTCGTCTGAATCAAGTCTTGCATGAGAAGGCCGATGGGGAGCTTTCACCAGCAGGGGTCATCGCTCGTGGGTCGAAGCGAGTGCGCTGGCTGGTGGATCGGGCGGCCGCGAGCGAACTGCGATGAAGCGGGAGGCCCTATTCTCGCGTTTTTCTAACTCCAGGTTTCCGTCCACGTATTTGAGGTTGAAGCGAAAACTGGTAATCCTCCCATTTATCCTCGAGCTTCTGTCAGCCGAAAGTCGTAGCTGCCCACGAAGGTCCGCACATTCCGTCCACTCTTTGTCGGCCGGTAGTGCGTTGCCGTCCCAGTAGCAGAACGCCTCGGCTTCATCGCTCTGAACGTTGACCCGGTAGCGTGCCGGCCTGGTGGATGGACCGTTCTGAATGGGTTTTCAATCCTGCTCCCCATGCCGCGGCCAGGTCGGCGCCGGTCATTTCCGCCGGCTGGCCTCCGGCAAGGAGGTCATGTCCACGTGAAGCCGTGGGGCTAGGGCATCGCGCACCATGGCCCAGTTGCTGGGAATCGGTGCCGATGAAGAGGCGATTGATGGTGTCGACGATTTCGTCTTTGGCAAGGAGGAGTCCCGTGAGGCCGGGCATTGGCTGAATGTCGAGATAGAAGGACTGAGGACTGGGGACTGAGTAACTGAGGAGGCAAATCCTCAATCTCAGTCCTCAGTCCTCAGTCCTTTGCACTGATCTCTCTTTCCCCCATTCTTCCCCCATGACCCCGCTCCTCTTCGTCCTTCTCGCGTTCGTGGTCTCCGTTGTCGCCGGGACCCTCGGCGCTGCTGGGACTTGGCGGTGGGCTTCTGATCATTCCTGCGCTCACGCTTTGGTTCCACGTCGACATCCGCTATGCGATCGGCGCCTCCATCGTATCGGTGATCGCGACCTCGAGCGGAGCGGCCGTCACCTACGTGCGGGACCGGCTGACCAATCTTCGGGTCGCCATGGTGCTCGAGCTGGCCACCACGACCGGTGCCATGACCGGCGCCTACCTCGCGGGGCGCGTGGGCAGCAAGATGCTCTACATCATCTTTGGGGTGGTGATGGCGTACTCCGCCATCATGATGTTCCGCAAACTCGGGCACGACGAGAGCAGGCCGGTGCGGCGCGCTCCCTGGGCCGATTGGCTCCGTCTCCACAGCAGCTACTACGATGAGGCGTTGTCCCGCGAGATTCCCTACCGGGTCTCGGGGACCAGGATTCGGACTGGGCCTCATGTATGTGGCCGGCATCGTGAGTGGCCTGCTGGGGATCGGGTCGGGTGCGCTGAAGGTGCCGGCGATGGACCTGGCGATGGGACTCCCCCTCAAGGTCTCCGCGGCAACCAGCAATTTCATGATCGGGGTTACGGCCGCGGCGAGTGCCGGAGTCTACTTCATGCGCGGCGACATCGATCCTTTCGTCGCCGGGCCGGTGGCGGTCGGAGTCCTGCTGGGCGCTCAGGCAGGGGTTCGGCTGCTGGGCCGTCTCGAGAGCCGGAGCATCAGAATCGTGTTCGTGCTCCTGCTGATTTGGGTCTCGGTGGAGATGCTGCTGAAGGGGGCGAGGACGTGAGAAACGTAGAGCGGGCAATCAGCACCGTTCTGCGGATCGGTGTCCTCGCCAGTATCGGGTTCATTCTGGTGGGGATCCTGGTCACCTTCGCGCACCACCCGAGCTACCTGGTGACTCCGGGGACCTGGACAGACTGACCCATCCGGGCGCGGCCGTGCCCCGCACGGTGGGGGACGTTCTCCGCGACGCTGCCGCGCTCCAGGGCCACGCGATCGTTGCGTTGGGACTCCTCATCCTCATCGCGACGCCGGTCGCCCGGGTCCTCGTGTCGATCTTCGCCTTCGTGGCGGAGCGAGACCGCACTTACGCCCTGATCACCTCGCTGGTCCTCCTCCTCCTGCTCCTCTCCTTCGCGCTGGGAGGGATCCCTCGGCTGAGCACCAGCGAGGTGCGCAGAGCCAAGTCGGTACTAGTCCGTCAGCACGAACGTGACCTTCAGCAACACGCGGTATTCCGTGATCTTCCCCTTGGTGATCACGACCTTCTGACTCTTGATCCAGGCTCCGGTCAGATTGCGCAGAGTCTTTTCCGCGCGCGCGATGCCAGTATTGATGGCGTCTTCGAAACTCTTAGACGATGCGGAACTAATCTCGGTTATCTTGGCGACGGCCATAGGGACCTCCAGGGCCTTTGTAGATTTGCGGTGACGTTACTGCGGGACAACGAGAACAAGCTACTGAGAGTACTACCGGAAGAAAGGGGAGGGCCACCCGACCACGATTTGCCCTGTGAGCCGGAGATTGATCAGTGCTCGCGTTGTTTAGCATGCCAGCTCGAAGTGAACCGCGCCGATATTTGAAGGGGGCCCCTGGGAGGGAGCCACTCTCGCCATGCGTCACGTTTTCCCTTCCACTATTTTCTGGAACCTGGGGTTCTTCCGCACCGGCTCGAACGTCGGATCGATCCTGAGCCATCCCGGCGACAGGTAGAACGGCACCTTGAGCAGCGGCTCCAGCTGGTCCAGCGCCTTCTCCGGCTCGCCGACCAGGAGATAGATCCGCACCATCTGGAGCTGCACGTAGGGCCCGGTGAGCCCGTTCTGGCTGATCGGTATGAGCTTTACGCCGGCAAGCCCCTCGCGAACCGCATCTGCTTTCCGTCCCAGATAGGCGAGCGAGAGTCCCAGCAGGACTCGACGCTGTCCGTCTTCCGGTTCCGATCGAGTCTGTTCCAGGAACGCGAGTCGTGCCGAGTCGGCGTAGATGGCCGCGCGGGCACGGTCACCCCGGAGATGGTAGATCTCGGCCCGCACGATCCCCCAGCTGGCCCGGTCATTGTCAAATGCAATTGGGCGGCGCCGCGAGTACCTGTCGTTGCTCCTCATCGTCCAGCACCCAATAGAGATCCTGGTATAAGGCCATGAAGGGCAGGAGGGTTCCGGGATCGATCTGAGTCTCGGTCCGCTTGACCACCGCGCGAGCGCTGTCCAGGTCGCCGCGGGCCAGGGCGATCAGGACCTTCACCAAGACAATGGTTGGGATTGGTGGGTGCCAGTGCGATGGCGCGGTCGGCGGCGGAGTCCGCTGCGGGATAGTTCCGGAGAAAGGCGTGGATCGGCTGCAAGCCGGCGGAAGGTGTTCGCCGAGCGCGGATCGAGGAGTGTGGCACGGGCAAGACGGGATGCCGCGCCGTCCCAGCGTCCCAGGCTGGTTTCGGTGATCGCCGCGACACCGAGGAGGTCCACGTTGTCGGGCGCCAGCCGGAGTCCCTCTTCGTATGCCGGCGACCGCCTGCTCGTTGTCGATCGGGTTGACGCTACCGTAATAGTCGCCGATCGCGAGATAGACCGAGGGATCCTTCGGCTTGAGCTGGCGGGCCCGCTCCGCCGCGACCCGCGCCTGCTCGCCCAGTTCCGGCACCGGAACGCCGTTCGAGTAGAGCGAGCTCCTAGCCCGAGAGAGCTGGCTCCAGGCCTGCACGAAGGTGGAGTCGAGCGCCACCGCACTCTCGTAGTAAGCTGATCGCCTGCCGGAGACTCGGCCTGATCGTTCTTCATGCCGCCCGCGGCAGCCTCGCCCTTCAGGAACTCGTCGTACGCGGCAAGGTTCTCGGTCGGCTTGGCCATGAGCTCGCGTCGGGAGCTGTCGCCCAGGACGACGCCCATCGCGTTCGGCCACCTTGGTCGCGATGTCGGCCTGGACCTGGAAGACGTCGGTGAGCGAGGCGTCGAACTGCTGAACCCAGCGGGTGCGGGCCGCCTTGCCTTGGCCGCGCTTCGACCAGCTCGGGAGTAACCCGCACCCGATTGGTTCCAGCACCCTTTTCCCACCGCACCGTACCGGTGAGCAGGTAGTCGGCGCCCAGTTCCTGCGCAATTTCGGTCGGTCCGCTGGTGGAATGCTCGTACTCGATCGAGCTGCCGCGGGCGATCACCTCGAGCTCTCCTACCTGGGCCAGCTTGGTCCGGACCTCGTCGGCGACACCGTCGGCGAAGTAGGCATCGGCCGAGTCTCCCAGATTCTCGAAGGGGAGCACGGCGATGACCTTGGTGCGCTCCGCACGGCCGGCGATTCGGCGCCAGGCAAACAGTGCTCCACCGCCGATCAGAATTCCCAACAGCAGTGCCAGCGAGGACTCCGGACACTGGACGGCGCCGGGCCGGACCATCCGGGACGGACTCGCGTCGAGCTCTCGCCGCGAATGGCCGCGACGGCCCGTGCAGCGCCGGGCGAATTCTGCAATCGTGACGAAGCGGTCATTCGGCTCCGGCGCCAGCGCTCTTTGGATCGCGTCGTCAACCGCGGCTGGGACCTCCGGGTTCAAGGTCGTCGACGCTCGGTGTCGGGTCGGCGATCCGCTTGGCGACGACCGCATGGAGGGTCTGGCCGGTGAAGGGGGTTCACCGGACAGCATCTCGAACAGCACCGACGCGAGGGCATACTGGTCGGCTCCGGGGTCTATTTCACCGCCATCGGTTTGCTCCGGACTCATGTAGAGCGGAGAACCGATGGTGATCCCGGTGCGAGTCAGATGGTCTTCGGCGTCGAGGGCGCGGGCGATGCCGAAATCGGCGACGAGGGTCAGGCCATCGCGCGTGAGCAGGATATTCTCGAGGCTTGATGTCGCGGTGGACGACACCCTGCTGATGGGCGTAGTCGAGGGCCAACGCGGCCTCGCCGGTAATCCGGAGAGCCTCCTCCACCGGAATCTTGCCCATCCGGTGCATCCGTTCGCGCAGCGCTTCCCTCGACGAACGGCATGGTGTACCAGAGCTGCCGCGCACCACCTTCGGCGCCGCCGAGCTCGCCCGGAATCGAACACAGTCAGAATGTGAGGATGCTGCAGTCGTGCGGCGAAGAGATCTCCCGCTGAAACCGCTCGGGAGCGTGCGGGGAGGCTTCGTCGGCGAGGAGAATTTTCAGTGCCACGGGGCGGTTGTGGCGGAGATCCTGCGCGAGGTAGACCACCGCCATGCCACCGCGGCCGATCTCACGGACGACGGTATAGCGATCGGCGAGGGCTTGGCGCACCCGTTCCGGGACGTCCATGCTAGTCCTTGGAAGGCTGCGTGCGAGGATCCACCTATTGATCCGCGGTGGGGAGCTGCTGCCGCCCGACTGTTCCCGCGTCGCTGTCGAGCGTCTGCCGTATTGAATGTCCGCCAGAGGTTGACGACCCAAAGCAGGGCGCCCAGGGCGTAGAGGCTCCCGCCGACTGCCTGCGGCCACCCGCCCAGCCTCGGGGTCAGAAAACCAAAGACCAGACCCGCCAAGCCGAGGTTGGCGAGGAACAAATGCGCGATTGCCATTCGCCGGCTGTAGAGCGGTGCCCCAAAGAGACGAGGGAGAAGCTGGTACCCTACACCGAAGACAAGGAAGGTGAGAAACCCCGCCACGTTCATGTGCGCGTGGGCGGGACGGTACACGACCCAGGCAGGATGGATGGCCATGGCCAGCCCCAGCACGATGCCCGCGGCAAACCAGAGCAGGGAAGCTCGGATGAACGCCTTGATGAACCAGTCCATGCCGGATTCTAGCGAGATCGCCGATGGCGAGCCAGCAATCCGGTCATGACTTGCGGCTTCCATCCGGGCTCGTATCGCCTCCATCTCTTCCCGATTCGGACCGAACAGCCCCGGCGGTGTGCCGCCCGCCTGCCGGCAGAGCAAGACGAGTTGCCCGCGATGGTGGATCAGATGATGCAGGAGCTGGGTCCAGAGCACGTCACGCACGGTCAGCTGCTGGCCGTCGAAGTAGGTGACCGGCTCATCAAGCTGCTCGTTGCCGAGGTTCGCGAGGCGGGCCACGGCTCCTCGTGGATCCGGCGAAACCCGGGAGCCAGCAGCTTGATTTCCCGCGGGCGTTTGAGGTTCGGGGGTTCGTCTTCGAGACGGAATCGGTGCTCAGCGATCCCGAAGCTCAAGCAGGCGTCAATTTCGCTGAGATGCCACGCCAGCTCTCCGATGGAGCGGCCTTTGGGGTCGGGTCGGAAGTCGTACTGGTCGTTCGGGAGTGCTTCGAGAACGCGGATTGTGCTCTACCGCCTCTGCGTTCCAGGCGGCTGCGGAACGTGTCAATCTCGTTGCGGTGGGACATAGAGACCTCCAGGCGTACTGACGATTCTTCGCGTTGAAGCAATTCACCTCGCTGGCTTCAGTGCGGCCAGGTACTGGTACAGGTGGCCAAAGTCAGGTGCTCGCTGGTTTGGACATCCCGCCAACCCACTCCACGCCTCGATCGGCTTCCTGCCTGAGGCGGTCGCCAACTGGCCGGTGTGATGCTGGATGTGGCGGAGATTGACGAGGTGATGCTCCAGCTTCGACATCCGGTACCAGTAGAACCCGCTTTCCGGAGCCGTGAGATCCAGGCGATACACGGCAGCGTCAACCATGCCCTGACAATAGTGGCAATAGGACTGGATCTCGGCGACGGGTGGGGAGGAGAATCAGCCCCTGCGTCCGGACCCGTGGCGAAACGATTGCTGTGCCTCGCGATGATGCTCCCAAGGCACGAAGTCGGCTTCAGCCGGTTGAAGATAGAGATGGGTATAAAAAGAGCGTGTGGTAGGCCACCTGCCAGAAGGGATTCACATAGCGATCGCTGGTCAGAGCTCGGCGGGACAGGCGTCGATCGCCCCGCTCAGCGTTGCGAGCGCAGGCGTAATACTGACTCTTGAGGATGGCTGGGAGTGACATGGGATAGATGAATGCTTCCGGTTGAAGTGCTACACCTTTCCAGGGTAAGCGGCTCCGGACTACGCCCGTCTACGTCCACGATTCCGTGGTCCCGCGCATAGGCCGCGGCCACGACACGACTGACCCACTCAGGTTCATCACCCCGGGATCCGTCGCGAGTGCCGCTTTATCGCACGCCCGATAAACTGGGGTGACTCTGAATTGCTGAGGTCAGGAAGGCTGCCGCCTCCATCACCTTCTCAGTACGCACCAGCCCGGGATAGAGCGACAGGACCGCCACCCCGTGGCTCCAGCTCATCGGCCGTATCCATGGTCATCTTGTCCGGTCGCCGCCTTCGAGACGCCGTGAGGCAGCTTTATTCCCGATGTGTTTGCGCGCGGCCCGTGAGGAGATGTTGCACGATCAGGCCACGACGGCGTTCGACCATCGATGCGCCGCGGGCAGCTCGCGACGTAGTGGGCGCGCACCCCCGACTGAGACGACATTGAGTCCCACCGCCAGGGCGACTGTTGCCAGAATGGCCGAGGCCAGGTGAAGCGCCGTCCTCGACCATGCGTTCGTAGCCACCCCAGGCGTTGTTGACCAGCAGGTCGAGCTGGCCCCGCTTCGCGCTCGCGATCCGCTCGAACGCCGACTGGACGGCACCATCATCGGTGTGGTCGCAGACGACCGGAATGCAGCCATCGCCGAGCCCCGCCTGGTCCACGGTTCGACCCGTGACATGGACCAGCGCGCCGGCGTCGCAGCACCTGCTGGCGACACCCTTCCCGATGCCCCGGCTTCCGCCGGTCACCAGCGCAACCAGACCGTTCAAGCTCTCCATGTGATTTCCGGTCCGCGCCCTAAGGCTCCAGCCCTTGGGCCCAGGTAATCGCTGGCCCGAGCCAGGCGGGCGGTGGCTGGAAGAAGGTACCGTGGCCGAGCCCCAGGCTCAGCGCAATCTCCCGAGTTTGAGAACGAGGGGCTCCGACGGTCTGAGAGTGGAGCGCAGGAGACGCCCAGGGAGTCGCTGGTCTCATACAGTGACAGGAGACGTCCGCTGACGTAGAGATCCTGCCGGTCGAAGGCCCAGGGACCACAGGCCGCCATGATGACGAACGAGACCGCCGGGATTGCGCAAACGCGCCGACGCGAGGATTGCGATCCAACCGCCCTTGGAGAAGCCCATCACCGTGATCGCATTCCGGGGATACGCCGCTCTGAATGAGGCTGTCCACCTGTTCCGCGACGATGATTCGCGAAGGAGTCGGAGTCGGTTCGCGGCGGCCGTTGCTCGCTGAGCACGACGAAGCCGGGGCGACGCAGGCTGTCGAGGATGGCGTCGTACTCGAAGGTCCCGAAGGTGTCGTCGGTCGGGCGGCGATCCTGCTCCGTCTCGACGATCCGGCCATGCCAGATAGATGACATATCGCGTTGACGTCTGGCTCTTCCCGGTCTGGTCACCAGGGCGAGCAGGAAAAGCACAATCAGGCTCGGGTGACGCATGACGGCTTCCTCCCAGCGGGACTTGCACCGATCCAGTTCCTACGTTAGCTCATAGCGCGCTGGTCGCCAGTTCAGAACCCGCCCATCCGGGAGGACGCGGATGTCCCACCGTAGGCGCGCAGGGTGGCGAACGACCTCGACATACCATCTCCTTGGCGTCCTCGCGACACTGGGCGATCCCGTGGCCTGCCGCACCCCGGGGAAGGGAGCTGCCCCGACGACCGAGCTGATCAGCGTCTCGGTGCATGAAGGCACTTGGCTCGCCTTCGACCTCTCTCCCGATCACACCCAAATCGCCTTCGACATGCTCGGCCAGCTCTGGCTCGATGCCAGCTGCTGGTGGTGTCGCACACGCCGTTACTGACGCGGTCCGGGACACGGCCGAGGACGGCGACCCGGCTTTCTCGCCGGATGGGAAGTCGCTGGCCTTTGCCGGCGACGTGCAGGCCATCCGGGGCTCTGGCGGCTCGACGTAGCGACGGGTCGCGTCGATCGCCTTACCACCGCTCCCCAGTCGGATGACCAACCGGCATGGTCGCCCGATGGCCGGACCATCGCGTTTCGTGCGCCAGAGCGCCGAGCGTCAAGGCGACGGTGTGGTCGGGGGAGGCATGGCTCCATCTTCTCGATGTAGCCAGCGGCAGGTTCGGCGCCTGCCCTTCCGCGCGAAAGGTTCCTACGACATCCGGGATCCTGCGTGGAGCGTGGACGGCCGGACGATCTACCTGGTCGTGCCGCGGCGCTCTTATCCGGCGACGGTTACCGGTGGCGCGCTGTGGTCGGTGGACGTCGCCAAAGGGACTCGCGCGCTGGTTGGCGATTCCACTCTGGATGTCCCTCGCTCCATCGCCCGTCGCCGGATGGCCATAACCTCGCCTTCGTGGCAAACGATTCGGCGGGTAGAGCGCAGGTCTGGATCCGCGCGCTGCCAACAGGTGCTTCCAGGCGGCTGACCGACGAAGCCGAGCTGACTCCGCGCCGGCTGCGCTGGGCTGGGCGCGACACCCTGCTGTTCGTGAGCGGGGGCCGCTTCCGGCGTCTCGCCGTCGCAGGGAACGGGAGAGTGGAAGTGCCGTTCGTGGCGACCGTCGCCTTCCCGCGCAAAGTGACGCCTCTTCCCGCGCGCCATTTTCCCGCGCCAGGCTCACGTCAGCCGGCTCGAGGCCAGACCGGACTGGCCCTGGCGCCGGACGGGTCTCGTGCCGCGATGATCGCGCTTCGCCGGCTCTGGATCATCCCGATTCCGACCGGCGAGCCGAAGGAGGTCGCCCGGCTTCCTGAAGGAGCGCGGGACGTGGATTGGGCTCCCACGATGGATCGTGTGGTGTACGCCGCTGGCTCGTGGGGCGCCGAGGATCTCCATCTGATGGAGCTGGCGACGGGACACGATATCCAGCTTACCGAATTACCCGGGCGCGAGGTGGTGCCTCAATGGTCGCCCGATGGCCAATGGATCGCCTTCATTCGCGTGTCCCCCGACTCCGACCCGCACCTGGTCGTGCTGCCGGTCAACCCCGATGTCCCCGATGTGGTTGACCCGAGCCGGGAAAGGATCTTGGCCGTTATCGCGGCCGGGAATGGACCATCGGGATCGAAAGCGCCACCATGCCGACCTGGCGGCGCGACTCGCGCGGTCTGCTGGCGTGGCGTCATGCGGGCGGGCCTGTTGTGCGAGACCCGTTCTCCATTCTCTTCCCGAGTCAGGCCGAGGTCATTTCGCTCGACGGTAAGCGTCGCAAGCTGGGCAACTTCCCGCTCGATGCGACCTGGGTCCGGTGGACCGATGACAGCACGCTGGCGTATGTAGACGCCGATCGGGTCATGCGCGCCCGGGTTCGTGGTGACTCGATCCTGGATCACACCGGAGCCGCTGGGGGACGATGCGGCGTTGCATATGAGCGCGTCGCGCGACGGGTCGCTGCTCTATGTCTCGGGCGACGGCCTTCACCTCCGGGACGGATCGGGAAAGGTGCAGAGCCTCGGCTGGCCGGTCACCTATACCGTCCCCACGCCTCCGCCGCTCCTGATCACTAATGCGCGCATCGTGGACGGCACCGGTAACCCGCCGACCGAGCCGCGGGACCTCCTCCTGCGAAATGGCCGAATCGAGAAGATCGGAGCGCCGGGAACGCTGAAGGCCAAGGATGCTCAGGCGATCGACGCCGGCGGTGCGGCCGTCATGCCGGGTCTCACCGACATGCACTCGCATCAGGACGGCGCCCAACAGATGCGCGGCGCCTTGTACAACGGGGTCACCGTACTGCGAGACCAGGGGAGCGATCTCGCGACGGTTGCGGCCCGAGCCGATGAATCCTTCTCGGGTGACGCGGTCCTGCCGTGGACCAGTTTCGGCGGGTTCCAGCTCTACACCGACTGGGCATTCAGCAATGGCATCGAGCAGGGACTCGAACCCGAGCGCGATCCCGGCCAGATCGGCCGCGCCGTGGACCTCCTGCTCGCGCACGGTGCCGAGCACATGAAGATCCGGACCTTCCACGGCTGGAATGGGGTGACTCGGCTGATCGAGGCCGCGCATCGGGCCGGCCTGCGGACTACCGGGCATTGCATTCTTCCGCTCGCCCTGCTCGCCGCCGGGATGGACTCGAAGGAGCACCTGGGCAACACCTGCGGCGAGCGGTTCAACGCCCCGTTGCACGAGGACATCACGGCCGTGTTCCACGCGAGCCGGATTGCCGTCATCCCGACCAGCATGCTGACCTCGTGGGAAGAGATCTGGATGGCTGACAGCAACTTCCTGCGAAGGCCCGACGTGCTGCCATTCACGGTCGCGGCGAAGCGCGATCAGAAACCCTTCGGCGCGTCGGATCCTGCGTATTGGATCGTCGGGCAGGGGCGCCTCATGATCGAACAGATGCGCTCCCTGCACGATGCCGGCGTGCTGTTCGGCGTGGGATGCGACGCGCCGCTATTCCCTTGGGGCCCGCATCTGGAGCTGGAGCGCATGGTAGCGGCGGGTCTCACTCCGCTGGAGGCGATCCGGGCGGGGACGCTCGAGTCCATGCGCATCCTGGGGCACGATGCCGAGTTGGGTTCGATCGAGGCCGGCAAGATCGCGAACCTCATCATTCTCGAGCCGGGCGCCGAGCCTTGGCGCGATATCAGGGACACGAGACGGATTCGCGAGGTGATTCTAGGCGGGAGGCCGGTGGATCGGGCGGGGCTGCTGACCAATAATGAACGGTGAAGGGTGAACGGTGAATGGGAACTGCTCCTATTCGGGTTCCCACGCGCCGGCAGAGACATGCGCCGTACGAGCACCTGATCCGGCAGCGTCATGAGGCGACCCTTCATGACGTCCCCCTCGACGGCTATCACGAGGCGAAGGTGGTATCGCGGGGTCTCAAGCTCCGCCGTCCACGAGCCATCGGTCCCGCGCACAAATTGCGACTCGTTCATGAACTCGCGGACTCCATTCACCACCTTGTCTGCCCGCAAGGTGACCGTGTCTCCCCTGGCCGCGGTCACGTCATAGATGACCTCTTCGTCCTTGCACGCCGGGAACTTCACCTTGTCAACGCAGGTTGATGTGCCGTGCCAGGAGCCGAGGATGGGAGATTCCTGGGCGTGAGCGGGAGTCGCCCATGAGGCGAGGAGGATGAGAGGAATGGCGGTCAGTGAGACGCATGACGATCGACAAGAATTGGTTCTGGTCCCGGCGATGGTGTGGCGGCAGTGAGAATTTTGAGACCGGTTCGGCGTTTTGGCGGTTACCACGAGGACTTTCAACGCGGTCAATACTCCCCCTTGGGGTGGGGGCGCGCTCGCGTTTACTTGCAGCCGTCAAGCAGAACCTGACACCGGCTCCGGGTTTTTACGGTTACCACACTGACTTTCACCGGGTTGATATTCCCCCAAGGGGTGGGGGCCGGTCTCGCACTTTCTGGTACCGCCCTGCCTGACCGCGGTCCATCAGCCTGACCACTCAACTCCTGTACCACTTCGCGTTGCCCTCCTACTTCTCCGGCCCCACGCGCCGCTGCTCCTGCGCCTGCGCCATCACCCGCTCGGTGAAGTCGATCCGCTCCTGCGCCTCGCCCAGCTCCCGCCGCAGGTTGCCCACTTCGATCTCGAGTGCCTCGAGGTCGAGCGGGGATCTCACCCTGGTCGAAGGACGAGGGTCGACCTCTGAGATTTTGCGCCCATAGCCCGAAAGCGAGCGCCAGCGCCGCGTGAATCCCGGCATGCCACCCCTCGCCTCCCTGAGCGGCAAAGCCTGTGGCCACGAGGTTAAGCGCGCTCAGCGCAATCGCGATGGGACGCCAGATCCTGGGTTGAATGTCATGCCGAGCTCCTCTCGAGTCTTCCTGACGGCCGCTGGGCAGCGACGAGATTCAAAATGAACCGTCAGCCTCTGGCTCCCGTCCGTATCAACTCCTCCTCCGGTGCTGGGTCCTCCAGGAACGGCGCGTCCCGGCACTTGGCCGCCGAACCGGGCCAGTCGGTCCCCCGATACCGACCGAGCAGGGTTCCCACCAGAACGATCAAAGGAATCACGATCGCCTGAATCGGGCGCGGCATCACGACCACGGCCTGAGTCCGGCGATGCCGCCAGGTCACCCGCGCCATGTAGAAGAGCGGCGGCCGCTCGGCCGGCCCGCTGTTGATGACGTCGAACGCCGCCTGCAGATGGCGATCCAGATCGCCCGCGGGTTTGGCGTACCCATGGGCGACCAGCGTTTCGTCGCCGTCGTTCCACCAGGTGTGCACCGAGCCGGGAGGAAAGGTCGCGGTTTCTCCGGCGGCGACCTGGATATGCCGTCCATCACCGACGGCACTCATGGTGCCCGCGATAACCCGGAATTCTTCCGCCGCGTGGTAATGAACGTGGAGTGGCGGTCCTTTGCGGTGAGGTGGCAACGAGCCGCGAATCGCCAGCCAGGTCTCGCCATTTCGGGCGACACGAAACATCTCGAGTCGCTCGCCGGTGTGCCGATTCTCAAGAATGAGCTTGTCGCTGGATCCGGTCATAATCCATTTCGGGAGAAGGACGGTTGCGGGATGACGATACGAGCCGAAGTGGCCACGCGCCAGCGGGTCGGATCGTCAGCTTCCAGCTTGTTGGAGCGACTCTTGTCAGACGGATTCCCACCACTCACTGAAGCTGGGCCGTGGCGCCGGTGCGACGCTCATCGCCTCTGCGAGAAGCGCGCGGCTACCCGATCGATATCTTCTTCGAGATTGTAGAAGTGTACCGCCAACCGGATCCGTCCCGGCTCGCATCGAGGCCACAACTCCTGCGGCGCGGAGACGGGCCATGGCCGCCTCGGCGTCTTCGACGGGCACCGATACGATTGTGGAGCGATGCTGTTCTGGAAACGGCCGCAGCTTGGTGCCGCGTGCGCCCAGCGCGTCCAGCAACCTCCGCGAGAGCGCGGCGTTGCGCTCGAGAATGGCCTGAATCCCGAACCGCTGAAACAGACCCAGCGACGCCTGCTCGGCGAGTGCGGCGAACCAGATCAGAGAAGTATCGAGCTTCGACGCCGTAGGAGACAGGTCCATCTTCGGACCGTAGAACGCTTCAAGCGGCTTCCGAGCGGCTTTCCATCCCGGAAAATGGGCTGGATTCTGTCGATGAGCTGGGGACGAACATAGAGGTAGCCCATGCCTCGCGAGCCGAGGAGGAACTTGTGACTCGAGGCCGCCAGGAAATCGACCCCGTCCCGGACGACATCGAGGGGAACGGCTCCCGCTGCCTGGCAGGCATCTACGAAGAGCCAGGCTCCGGAGCGAGCCGCTACCTGGCTGAGCGATGCCAGATCCGTCCGAAATCCGTTGGGCGAGTGCACCGGCACTGACCGCGATGAGACGGGTCCCGCCATCCGCTGCGGAGGCATAGGCATCGGCTGAGATCGCCATCGTCACTGAACGCCACCGTGCGGATCTCATAGCCCCGCTCGCGGAGGAGAACCCAGGGGTAGTAGTTCGACGCGAACTCGCATGTCGGCAACCACGACGTTCTCGCCGCGAGCCGCGGTCGGCATGTTGGCCGCGACGATGCCGGCGGCCACACTCACGCCGGGGACAATCGCGACATCCTGCTGGCTCAGCGCCCGACGATCTTCGCGAAAATGCCGCGGGCGTCTTCACCGGCCTGTTTCGGCCTCCGGCCAGTCGAACCGCCCCGCCGACCACTGTTCCACCGCACGCTCGTACGCCTCTCTCGCCGGCGTACATCCGACGTTCATCGTCGCGGTGTTCAGGTAGATCGTATCCTTGAGCCCCGGGAAGAGCTCACGGACCTCATCAACGTTCATGTCGGCTGATCCCTCAGGTTCTCCGCGCCACGGCGAGCAGGTGAGCGCTCACCCCAAGTATCGTCGGCTCGGCCTCGAGCGCAGCGAGTGATTCGAGTAGCACCGCCCGGCGGCCCTCATCGGCGAGCCGAGCGTCCAGGTCCGGCAAAAGCCACCCAGGTCCTTCGACGCCGAGCGTCGCTTCGTGTTTCAGGCCCACTGCCGATGCACTCTTCCTTCAGCTCCTCCGGCCGATGGAAGTACGCGGTCGTGAAGTACGCCGGGTCGCCGGTCGGATTGCGATGCACCCCGTCTCGCCGGTCGCTCGCCGCAATCGCCGCGAAGGTCGGATCCGCGAGATAACCACCCCGCAGGCCGTCCAACGTTGAAGCAAGGCGCGAAATCGCCGCCGCGAGGATCATTCCCCCGGCCGACACACCCGTCGTGCTTCGGCAAGGGCTTGGAGGCGGTCGGCGCGGCTCGGGCAGGTGGTAGAGGGGCCGAGCAGAAGCACCGCGTCCACACTCGCGTCCGGTAGTCGGAGTGCGCGCGCGTCGCCCACTTCTGCGCTGGCCAGCGTAACTCCCGGCCGACGGCTGGTCGCGGCGCGCGCCTGCTCGATGTGCAGTGGCACGGGATCCACCAAGTGGGCCTGGTATCCACGCTCGGCGAGCCAGATGGCGTATCGTCCGGGACCGCCACCAACGTCGGCGATCACCGCGGGAGGCGCCGGGAGATATCGCTCCAGCAGCACCTGGGTACGGGCGAACTCGAGCGCGCCTTGGCCACCGAGGAGCCGGTCTCGTTCGAGGCCGAGGGCGTAGAACGCGGCGATGTCGCCGGAGTCGCTTCGCTGTCGCTCATCAAGCTTCCCGGCGCTTCACGCAGGTTCCAAATGAGAGGCAATGTGGGCTAGCGCGGCATCCCGCCCAAGAAAGCGGCCTACTGCAGATGCGTCCGCCGGCATCTCGAAAACACGCTAGCACATGCTCTGTGAGAGCCGCTTCCATTACCTTCATTGATGACAACCGGTTCGTCCAGCAGTCGAGCCAGGATGTTGTGATCCTCGACGCCGTCCTCGAATTGCTCCATGAGACCAATCGGATCGCATTCGACGATCTGGCCGGTCTTGAGTATCCGGGTTGTGATAACGTAGCAATCCACGTTTCCGCCGTCCCCGCTATCCGTGCCGATCACGAAGCCGTAAGGGTAGGGGTACGCGTGAGCGATCGATTCTGGAATGGAGATACTGAAGGGTCTTTTCGTCGTGCTGATTCTTTTGAATTGAACCCGTCTTCGTTCTGCACAAAGACGCGAATCCTCATTGTTGGCTCTCAATCGAGGTCGGAAATAAGGCCAATGCTCCTTCTATGGGAATCGCAGACCTCGTGCAACCGCTTGAACCGGGGATGGTCTCGCAAGGGATCCAACTGGGGATCTACCCTGAGCAGTGCCATCCAGTGAGTCCGCTCCTTGTAACCCTGCTCGAGTCGATCGACCGCCGAATCCAACTCTCCCAAGCCCGGCCAGTACCACCGCGATATCATAGGACGAGACGTATCGCTCCCGCTCGATCGCGTACAGCTCGTTCAGGATCTCGCGAGCGCCTGCATGCCGGCCTGACCGTCCCAGGCAATTCCCCAGCATCGCGAGGCCCACCGAATTCCGGTTGGAGAGGTGGACTCCCCTCCTCGAATTCCGCGATGGCCCGGTCGAACTGGCCGATCTGGCCCAAAGCCAGCCCCATCCACCAGTGAGCCACGGCCAGAGTGGGATCCAGCTCCAGAGCCCGAGTCGACTGTGCGATCGACTCGTCCCAGCGTCTCCCGAAGTAGTAGCCCCATCCCACCGCGGCTATCTTGAGCCCCGACAGCGGATCCAAGGCAACCGCCCGCTCGAATTCCGCAACGCACTCATCCCGCCGTCCCATCACCGCCATGAAGTTTCCGTACCACTGGTGGCCGGTCGAATATCCCGGATTCAGCTCGATCGCAGTGCGGAATTCCCGCTCCGCTTCGGTCCAGTCCCAGTCGTGATACATCGCGCAGTACGCCAGCGTAGGATGCGGCTCGGCCAGGTCGGATCGATCTCGAGGGCTCTGAGCGCCGCGGCCTTTGCGGCGGGAAACGCCTCGGTCGGCGGCATCATGCAGTAGAAGCCCAGGATCGCGTAGGAATCGGCGATGCCGGCGTGGGCCAGGGCGTAGTTGGGATCGCGGGCCAGAGCCTGTTGGAAGAAATCGAGACCCTTCCGCAGGTCCGCCTCGTGGCGCCGGTTCCAGAAATGACGGCCCTTCAGGTAGGCGCTGTAGGCCTCGATGTCGTCGGTGGCACGCCGGACCAGGGTCCGCATCGGCGCGGCCGGTACAGCTCCCAGTACAGGCGCCGCTCCCAACAGTCGCACTCGCAGCGCATTTACGATGGCCCGCGAGATCTCGTCCTGATCGCGAACACGTCCTCCAGCTCACGATCGAAGCTGTCGGACCAAAGATGGTAACCGTTGTCGACGTCGGTGAGCTGCACCGCGACCCTGCAGGCGTCGCCCCGCCCGCCGCACGCTGCCTTCGAGCACGGTGCGCACGTTGAGCTGGCTGCCAATCGATCGGATGTCCTGCCTGCTTTCCCTTGAAAGCGAAGACCGATGTCCGGGAGACGACGTGCAGCCCGTCCACCTTGGTGAGTGCGCCGATCAGCTCCTCGGTCATTCCGTCGGCGAAGAACTCGTTCTCAGGGTCTGGACTGAGATTGAGGAAGGGCAGCACCGCGAGAGACTTGTCGGGAATCGGGGTTGCCCGGGGCTTGGGAGCCGCACTCAATGCCGCCGAGAACTCCGCCGCTGTGGTGAACCGGTCATTCGGAGCAGGGAGAGCGCCCTGAGGGTCGCCGACTCGACCGCCTCGGGAACATCCGCTCCCATTTGCCGCAGGCCCTTGGGTGGAGTCGTGAACCGTGCGGCGATCATGCCCTGGGCAGTAGCACCGCCGTGCGGTGCTTGACCCGCAAGCATCTCGTAGAGGACACAGGCCAGGCTGTAGATGTCGCTCCGGGGATCAACCACCTCTCCCACCGCCTGCTCGGGACTCATGTAGGCAGGAGTGCCTACCGCGAGACCAGTGACCGTGAGCTGGGTTTCGTTCTCCGAGCGGAATCCGCGTGCGATGCCGAAGTCGGCCAGGAGCGCATGCCCACCGGAGAGGAGAATGTTCTCCGGCTTGATGTCGCGGTGCACGATGCCGTGTTCGTGGGCATGAGCCAGCCCGTCGGCCACTTCGCGCACGATCTTGAGCGCTGGTTCCACATCGAGCCGTCGTTCGCGCAGCAGTCGAGCGCGCAGATCTCGCCGTCGATGAACGGCATGGTGAACCAGAGCAGCCCGGACGCGTCGCCCGAGTCCAGCACGGTGAGGATGTGGGGATGCTGAAGCCGCGCGGTAAGACGGATCTCCCGGAGAAACCGGTCACTGCCGAGGCTCAAGGCGAGTTCGGGGTGCAGCGTCTTGAGCGCGACCGGACGATCGTGCCGAGATCCCGTGCGAGGTACACCGTCGCCATCCCGCCTCGCCCGAGCTCGCGCTCGATGGTGTAGCGGTCGCTCAAGGCACTCCGCAATTGTTCGGCTTGAGCTGGCACGATCGAGTCCGGGGTCGGGTTGCTGAGTGCAGAACGATACGGGCATGCTGGCGCCGGTGCCAGAGACAAGAAAGGTCCCGACCGAGTACGGTCAGGACCTCGAAATCACGTTGGTTTCTGCCTACTGAACGACGATGCGTCCCGATACTCCTCCAAACTCGTCGGCTACCGCGGTCACTCCGGGCGGCGCCTCCCATGGCCCTTCATCGAAGCGCACGTCGACCTGATGAACTCCATCGCTCACCGGCAGCACGATGCGCCACCATCCGGAGGAAGCGTACTCCAGCGGCACCGGCTTCCAGTCGGTGAAATCACCCATCAGCTCGACCAGGTGTGCTCCACGGCCAGGGAGACTGAATTCAACTGCGTTCGAGTTCATTCGCTCGATGCGGAAGCCTGGCTGACACCCTGGCGGGAGCAGGAAGCGGAATCCGTGGAGCTGGAGCCGTGAGGTTGGCGCGGATCGAGAGCAACAGGTAGCGCCCTCCGGTCATTCCCAGCGTCAGATCCGTGGGCCGGTCGCCGGCGGCGCCCACCAGGGCAAACCGCGGAGAGATCCACCAGGCCGCTTCAGATTCCCACCATACATCCGCCGGTCGTGCAATGTTGCCATGCCTGCCGGCACCCAGCCCTAACTGGAAGGGACCGCCGGCCCATCTGAGCCAGGCCGAGAGATCGCTTCGGGCTTTGCTCTGATTGACGAGGACGGTATCGACGGTGAGCGTGTCGGAGCCGAGCCTCGTCCGGAGCTCGGTAGCCTGTATCATCGTCTGTCCCGCCTGGAGCTGAAGGCTGACGGGACCCAGGTCATGCCAGTACCCTGCTTCAATCCTCCATGTCGGGCTGCCGGGTTCGCTCCCGCGCGCGCCGCCCAGCCATAGTCCCTGCGATCCCCTCAGGTAATGAAGCCTTGCTCCGGCCAGCCAGGCGCCTTCGGAGAGGTGGAGGCCCGGTTTGTCCCGTGGCGGTACCAAAGCCTTCTGCCATGAATCGGTTGCCAAGCCTGCCGAATAGCGAAGCGCTGGCGCGACCGGCCGTCCCCTCACGCTCGTCTCCGAAACCGGTATACGCACCCTCGGCGCTCATACGGAAGAACGAACTCGACCAGGAGAGACTCGGCGCGAGCGACGCGATGGCACCCGGATCTCCCTGATACTGCATTCCCCGAGCCCTGTTTCGACCGACGCTTGCACCTGCGCCTGAGCTCGGGACCAGCTCAGGGTCAATGCGACCGCAACCCACGGTGCCCGCGTCGCTCTCATGGCGGCGAGTTACCTGACGGCACCAGCTTGGGCTGTACCGGCCCCGGTGGCTGTCTGGTGTTCGGCGCGCTTGCCCGGTCGCGCAGGGCGAGGAAATCGGTATCGGGCCCGTGTGCCGCGGCGAGCGAGTGGACCTGCTCCCACGCCTTGGGCACGTCGACGCCGAGTGCGACGAGATCGCTCAGCACGCCGAGCGGGACAGCAACCGACTGCTCGGGACGGAGCCGGCGCAGCTCGGTGATCATCGCCGGAGTGGCGCCGGCCTTGAGGCAGGCCGCACCCGCTACGATGTCGGCCTCAGGAGCACCGGGGCCCAGTGCGGTCTTCGATTCACCGAGTTGGCTGGAAAGAGTCCGAACCGCGGCAACAATGCGGGTTCCTCAGCTCCCTTACTTTGACCCTCGAGGGCCTTCTGAATCAGGGGCTCGGTCGGAAGACCGCTCTGTGCCGCGCTATCTACCACTCGTTGTAATTTGACTCAGCCACGTCCGCAGGGAGGCGAGCTCTGTAGTCTGGAGTCCTGAGCCTGGAGGGAACTGATGCCCAGGGCGGAGAGCACAAGAAGAATCCTGGAGACCATTCAGTTCACCACCGTGATGACCGAGGTCGGAGTCCCGAAATCATCGTCGCCTGCGGGTGGACGTCCTGGATCGGCGAGATACTCCTGATCGTTCGCGACGAAGCTGTAGCGGTAGCGTCCGGGCCGGAGGGGCAGGGTGATGTCCCAGGTCCCACCATGGCGCCGCATGGGAGTCGCGCGAGGGTCCCAGTTGTTGAAGTCTCCCACAACCGCGACTCGCCTGAGGCCGGAAGCCTCCAGGGTGAATCTGACCGGTTGGCTCGCTGGGCCGATGGCCTCCGGCGAACCTACCAGCCGGCGGGAGCCGAGCCAGGTAGCGCGACTACACTTCCCGCCACCAGGAGCGTTATCGCAGCCGCCCGAGCCAGAGAGTGGAGCCGCGACCGCACTCGATGAGCCTTGAGGTCGCGATTGAGGGCGCCGATCACCTCGATCCTCGACCGAGAGCGAGGGCACCGGTCCGTGCTTGAGCTCCGCCACAACCGCGGCGACTACGGGATCGTCTATCCGGTCTTCGGAATCAGGCATAATCTGGTGATCCTTCCCGCAAACGGCGGCGCAGTCCTTCGCACGCCCGCAGCACCCTCATGCGCAGGGCGGAAGCCGGTGCGCCGGTGAGCGACTCGATCTCCTGATAACTGAAGTCTTCGACGTGTTTGAGCAAGAAGGCCTCGCGCTGATCGGGAGTAAGCTCCTTCAGGGCTCGCTCGATTTCCTCGCGCCACTCGCCGCGCTCCGATACACCCTCCGCGGGTGCCACGGCGAACGCCGCATCGGCCGCCGCGCCCCGCTCGATCAGGTCGACCTTGGCTAGCCGGCTCCGGCAGCGGTTCACCAGAATCCGGAACATCCAGGTCCCGACCCGGGATGGCTCCTGGCAGCGGTCGAGTCCCCTGAACGCGCGCAAGAACGTGTCCTGTAATACCTTCTTCGGCATCTTCCTGGTTGCCCAGCAGAAACCAGGCGTATCTTTCCAGCCGGCGCCGGTGCCGTGCCATCAGCTCGGCATACGCAGCCTGATCGCCGGCCAGGGCGCGTTGCACGAGGACGGCATCGGTCTGGCTCACCTCTGAGAGACCCGATGACAGGGCCATCTGTCACACCTCAGGTCCGGCGGCCGGCGCGAGTTGAAACGGGTGACGAGAGACAGGTCGGGCGGGTCTTGTTGTCAGGACCGCAGATAGCGCCCGCTCCTAGTCAGTGGACGGACAGGCGGGTCGGAAAACCACAACGTCTTGAGCTTGAGAGGACTTGATGCAGAATCACCCGATCCGGGGCTGCTGCTCGCTACCCTGGTGCTCGCCGCCTGCAGCGACAACTCATCCCCAACCCTGTCACCCGCTTCCGGGCTGCACGGGGCAATTCGTCGATCAGCGGCCAGGTCAATGGACTGACCTTTGGTCCCGACAGTACCGCGGTCAGTGTGCCGAGCCGCGTCGTCGCGATCTTCGCGGGCTCGGTCCCGACTGATTCGCTTGCCCTTGGGCAGCCCGACGACCCCGCCGCCATCCAAGGGCGCGGGCTGGCTTTCCTGCATGACACCACCGGGCCTGGGTTTCCACCGCCACCGCCGCCTCCACCGCCGCCTCCTCCGGTCGAAGGCTGCGGACGTCCTCAGGACGACGTCGTAGCCGATGTAGAAACCGATGCCGACGGAAGGTTCTCGATCACCGGACCTCGAGTCTGCCAAGTACGACCTGCACGTGATTCCGACTGATGCTGGAGCGTTCGGGGATACCTGGTACTGCGGAGTGCACCTGCTGCCTGGTCAGACGGCCGAGGTTCAACTCTACGTGCCCACGACGCAGCTCAATTAGAGCGGCCGTACAGCCGTAGCCATAAGCTGTAAGAGAGCTTATCATGAGACTGAAGACACGAGGAGCCTACTTGCTCCTCGTGTCTTCGTGCTTCCCGGGCGTTGCAAACGCCGCGATCTATTCCAGCGGGATCTCCGCGCTCTCGGTATGCGCCGCGGTTCCATTGATCTGAGGAGGGCCTGGACTCTCAGGTCTTGCCCCTTGCCGGAACGTGCCGCGACTTCCGATCTCGCGCTGTGAGCGCGATTCCGAACTGCTTCGAGAAACGCGGACGGCGAGGTTGACTGCGTTCTCTTCCATGTGAGCCCCGTGTGCCGGCTGCCAAGCCGTCAAGCTCAGCTCCTGCGTCCTAAGGCCTATGGCTTATGGCATTCGCCGGACTGTCCCGCTTCGCCTACCGCCTCCCGTCAGCTCAATCCATCTTCCCTCATTGCACAACCGAATCTCCGACCCCTCGCCCTCGGTGATGTCCTCGATCCCCTGGCGATTGGTTGTCGGAGGCTTCACGCCGCCATAGCGGTCGTAGAGACGCTGGATTCCTTCGCGGCTGGCTGGGGCGATGCGGCGAGTGTAGACGATCCTGTCTCCCGCTACCCGCTTGAGATAGGCCCGGTCCTCCCGGACCTCCAGCTCATCGGAGCAGGCCGCTTCGCCACCCCAGACGATCATGATCGCGGAAGCCTTGGCGCGGAGCAGAGGTGCCGCCCAGTCGGTCTGACCGGGTTTGACGAAGCTCCCGCGGATAATGTTGTGAGGGGCTGGATCGCCGGTGGCCTGGGGGATGGTACAGTGCCTGGCTTGGAGCGCCGCGACGACACCAGGGGGACCTTGGTGAACGCCGACGGGTCCGAGCCGGGACAGCTGTTGGTCGGCCGTGAGCCCAGCGATCCTGGGCCGAAGACGTGAGTATGCGGCGATACCGCTCTGCCAGCACTGCGCTCCAACACCAGCCTGGCCTTGAGCATCGCAAGCCTCCTGTTACCAATCAACTTAGCTGATGGTCGTTCCCGAACGACACGCATCCGGATACGAGAAGAGGCCGGCAAAAGCCGGCCTCCTCGACAACCTGGAGCTGTTTCCGGATTACGGAGTGAGCTTCACCCGCTCGATCCGGGACTGACCAACCCGGGCATTGAAGATCTTGAGGGTCACGATCGAACCCTTCCCGGAGGCCTTGAGAGCATCGCGGAGTTCCGCTTCGGTCTTCACCGACTTGCCCTCGACCGACTGAATGATGTCGGGGCCGCCTTCATCAGGCGGATAGAGAGTTTCATATGCCGGACCGTTGGGCTGGACATCGACCACGAGCACGCCCTTGGTGTTCTGGTCCAGATCGTAGTCCTCCGCAATCGCCGGAGTCACGGTCTGCACTGAGACTCCCAGGAGATCCATGGCGACGGCGTTGCGATTGCTCTCCGGCTGCTCGCTGTCCTCGCGCTCGGCGACCGGAGTCTCCGTCGCGCTGCTCCATCAGGCGCACGTTGAAGGTCTTCCGCACTCCACCCTTCCGGGCGACTTCGACCTTCACCATCTCGCCGGACTGCCGGAAGCCGACCACCTGCTGCAGCTGGGCCACGTAATTCACCGGCTTGCCGTCGATCGCGATGATCACGTCGCCCTGCTCGAGGCCGCGCCTTCTCCGCCGGTGAGGCCACGCTGTCCGGGAAGCCCCGGACCAGCACGCCCCGAATCTCATCCAGTCCGACGTACTCGGCGTCGGTCGGGCTCGCGTCCTCGACCAGGATACCCAGGGCCGCGCGGTGCACCTTACCCGAAGTGACCAGCTGATTCATGACGACGCGGGCCAGATTGATCGGAATCGCGAAGCCATATCCCGAGTAGAACCCGGTCTCACTCGCAATCGCGGAGTTGATACCGATGACCTCGCCCTTCACGTTGACCAGCGGGCCGCCGGAGTTACCCGGATTGATGGCCGCGTCGGTCTGAATGAAGTCGGCGATGGTGGACTGGCTGCGCTGAAGCCCCTGCAGGCGGCGTCCCTTGCCGCTGATGATGCCGGAGGTGACGGTGAAGGTGAACTGATCTCCGAGTGGATTGCCGATGGCCAGCACCCATTCGCCGACCCGATCGTCATCGCTGTTGCCCAGCGCCGCCGCGGTGAGCCCTTGGCCGGCACCTTGAGGACTGCTACGTCGGTGAGCGGGTCGGTCCCTACCACCTTCGCCTCGAACTCACGCCGATCAACCAGGCGGACGGTGACCTTCTCGGCGCCTTCCACCACATGGTTGTTGGTCAGGATATAGCCGTCGGTCGAGACGATGAACCCGGATCCCGAGCCGCGCTCTACTTCAGGACGTCGTGGCTGACGGGGGAAGAAGTGCTCGAAGCCGGGGGCATCTGCGGCTGCTGCTGGCGAGACGCCGTCTCGGTCCGCTGGCTGCGGATGAACACCACGCTCGGCCTTACCTGCTCGGCGACGGTTGCGAAAGCGTCACTGAGCTCGTCCAGCGACCGTGTGGCGGAGGTCGACGGTGCCTGTACCGGCGTGATGACTGAAGAAGCTGTTTCCTGGGCGGTGGATCGGTTGGGCAGATCCAGCAGGCCGGCGAACAAGAGTCCCAGCGCAAAGGCCAGGATCACCAACCCACCGAACTTGAGCCAGTTCAAAGTACGTACGGACATCGGTGTCTCCCAAAGGGGCTCGGCAAACAATCTAGTCTACGTGGGATGCGCCGTCGGTGGTTTGCGTCGCATTCCGTTACGATCTGGCAAAACTAACAGCCGTTGGCCCGGGCCGGAGACTCCCCGGCTCAAGGCCAACGGCTAAAAGATAACAGCTTAGCGCTTTACGACTTCTTGGAGTCATCAACGATCTCGTAGTCGGCTTCGACCACGTCCTCCTTGCCCGGAGCAGGCCCTTCGGCCGTCGGACCGGCACCCGGCTCGGATCCCGGAAGCTCTGTGCCGACTGGTACAATGAAGCGCCGGCCGCCGAGTACGCCGAGTTCAGCTCGTCCAACGCCTTCTTCACCAGATCCGCCTCACCGGTGCGGAGCGCTCCCTTTGCTCCTTCCACAGCGTTGTCCAGCCGGCTCTTCGCGTCGGCGGCGAGGCGGTCCGCCCACTCCTTGCTGTCCTTCTCGACTTTATAGACCAGACCGTCGAGCTGGTTGCGGTGCCTCGATCTCGTCGCGCCGCTGCTTGTCTTCGCTGGAGTGCGCCTCGGCGGCCTTCACCATCTTGTCGATGTCGGTGTCGCTCAGACCGCTGGACGCCTCGATCCGGATCTTCTGTTCCTTGCCGGTCGTCTTGTCCTTGGCCGACACGTGGAGAATGCCGTTGGCATCGATGTCGAAGGTGACCTCGACCTGCGGCATGCCCACGAGGTGCCGGCGGAATTCCGGTGAGCTGGAACTTCCCGATGGTCCGGTTGTCCACCGCCATCTGCCGCTCGCCCTGGAGCACGTGAATCTCCACCGTGGTCTGGTTGTCCTCCGCGGTTGAGAACACCTCCGACTTCTTGGTCGGAATGGTGGTGTTCCGCGGGATCAGGACCGTGGTAACGCCGCCCAGCGTCTCGATACCGAGCGAGAGCGGAGTCACGTCGAGCAGCAGCACGTCCTTCACTTCGCCGCCCAGCACGCCGCCCTGGATCGCGGCGCCGATGGCCACGACCTCGTCCGGGTTCACCGACTTGTTGGGCTCCTTGCCGAAGTAATCCTTCACGATCTGCTGGATCTTGGGGATTCTGGTCGAGCCGCCCACCAGGATCACCTCGTCGATCTGCTTGGGATCGAGACCCGCATCCTTCAGCGCCTGCTGCATCGGCGGAATGGTCCGCTGGATCAGGTCATCCACCAGCGCCTCGAACTTGGCGCGGGTGAGCGAGTAGTTGAGGTGCTTGGGCCCCGACTGGTCCGCCGTGATGAACGGAAGGTTGACGTCGGTCTGCTGGACCGTGGACAGCTCCATCTTGGCCTTCTCGGCGGCTTCCTTGAGCCGCTGGAGCGCCATGGCATCCTTGGACAGGTCGATGCCCTGGTCCTTCTTGAATTCGGCGACCAGCCAGTCGATCACCCGCTGGTCGAAGTCATCACCGCCCAGGTGGGTGTCGCCGTTCGTGCTCTTCACTTCGAAGACGCCCTCGGCCAGCTCCAGCACCGAGATGTCGTAGGTGCCGCCGCCCAGGTCGTAAACCGCGACCTTCTCTTCCTTCTTCTTGTCGAGACCGTAGGCCAGGGCCGACGCCGTCGGCTCGTTGATGATCCGGACCACATCGAGGCCCGCGATCTTGCCGGCGTCCTTGGTGGCCTGCCGCTGCGCGTCGTTGAAGTAGGCCGGGACGGTGATGACCGCCTTCTCGACCTTGGTGCCGAGGTAGTCCTCGGCGGTCTGCTTCATCTTCTGGAGAATCATCGCGGAGATTTCGGGCGGCGTGTACTTCTTGCCGGCGATTTCTACCGCGGCGAGCCCGTTGGGGCCCGGACCAATCTTGTAGGGGACTCGGCGCGACTCTTCCTGGACCTCATCCACCCGCCGTCCCATGAACCGCTTGATGGAGAAGATGGTCTGCTTCGGATTGGTGACCGCCTGCCGCTTGGCCACCTGACCAACCAGGCGCTCCCCGTCCTTGGTGAATGCCACGACCGACGGAGTGGTCCGCCCGCCTTCCGCATTGGGGATTACGACCGGATCCCCACCTTCCATAACCGAGACGACCGAGTTGGTCGTGCCGAGGTCAATACCAATGATCTTGGACGCCATACTGCGTGCCCTTTCTGGTGAACGTGAACTGCCGGCCGGGCATTACTGGGGCCGACGGTGATCGGGACCAGAAGGGCAAGCCATGTACCGCGAATTTCCGCCGATTTGGCAGAAAATGGCAGAATTTCAAGGACTTACAGGGTCACTTCTGCGCGACTTAGGATGCCAAAGTGCCCTAACGAAGACAGCCCCGACAATCGTCGGGGCTGTCTCCTGATCGTCCTGCGCCTGGGCTTAGTTCCCCAGGATCTTCACCCCAACGCCTTTGCCGAGTGGGGTGCTCAGCGGGAGGGGCAACACCCCGGCGGTTTCCGTGATGGAACTGCAGCTCGTCGCACCGCGCGCGAAGAACACCTTGGCGCCCTTCGGATTGCTCAGGACCTTTGAACTGGAAGGCGACGTTCTTGGTCCCGTTCGGAATCGCCGAGCTGGGGAAGATGAAATTCGTGGGAAGGTTCTGGCCGGCCTGGCCCTTCAGGATTACGGTCTGGGTGCTGGTCCCAAACGGCGTCGCGCCAAAGCTCTCCGCGCTGGCCTGGAGCTGAATCGTGTAAGGCGTCGGACCGCTGGCCGGATCGTTGGACGCCAGGTAGAGCGTCACCTGCTTGATCGTCTTGCCAAGCTTGTTGACATAGAACGCCCGGGTCAGCTCGTCGCCGTTGCCATTGGTCGGCGAGCAGCTGAGGATCACCGTCGTGGTCGAGGTGCCGGTCGCGGTAAACTCGACAAAGGCGAGCGGCCCTATGGAGGGCGCCGACGCCGTCAGGGTGTTGGTTCCAGCCACGATGGTCCAGCTGCCGACCGTCGCGATGCCGCTGGCGTTCGTGGTCTGGCTGGTGCCGCTGGCACCGCCGCCGCCACTCGCCACCGCGAAGGTGACGCCGACTCCGCGAAACTGGATTCGCGTAGGCGTCCTTGATGATCACCGACGGGGCAGTGGTTCCTGCGGCGACACCGAGGATGGTTCCTTCGGCGGCAGTCTGACTATTGCCGGCGTTGATGGCAATGGTCTGGGGCGCTGCGGCCGAAATGGTGAAGCTGGAACTCGTCGCGCTGGTGAGCGGAGAGGAGCTCGCGGTGATGGTGTAGGTCCCGGCGCGAGTGATCACCAGGTTGCTGAAGGTGGCGACGCCCTGGCTCGCGGTGGCGGTCGCGGTGCCCTGCAGGGTTCCCGCAGGGCCACCGTTCAAGGTCAGCGAGACGCCGGCGCTCGAGGCTGGAACCGTCGCGCCATTCACGTCCTGCACGACAACCGTCACCCCGAAGGCAGTGCCGGCGGTCTGGTTGGTCGGCTGCACGCTGTAACCCAGCTTGACCGGCGGATTCGCGGTAGCAGTGAACGCCACGCCCGTGAGGGGATCAATTCCACTGCCAGGGTGGGGTGGAGTCGCGACGGCGGTGACAGTGTTTGTCCCCGTGCCGAGGGTCCAACTCCCGGTTGCCACATAGCCCGTGTCATCGGTCGTTGCGATGACAGACGACGAGGGCGATCCGCCGCCGACCGGCGTCAGGGTGCCACCACCACCGGTCACGCTGAAGGTCACCGTGATTCCCTTCATCCCTACGCCGGGCGGAGTCTTGACCTTCACGGCCGGCGGGTTGGTAACCGTCCCGCCTTGCGGGGCACTCTGGCCTGAGGTCGGAGCCGCACCGGTCTCGAAGCCGAGGGTATCCACGGTGCCGAAGGGGCTGAACTTCTTGGCGGTTCCGGCGAGTCCACCGGTGCCGAGGACGCTGGCGGCGGAGAGCTGAGCGGGCATCAAGACCGACTGAAGCGCCAGTCCGACATCGGCCCAGGCCCCAGTTGGCAAACTCTCGGAGCGAGGGGTTGGGACCCAGGCTGAGTGAGGCGTTGGAGCAATCGAGGAATGCGCTGCGGTCGCAAGCGGCAGGATCTCGATCGTGTTCGGAGTCGGTTCCGGAACGTTGTGGCGCGACGCTGAGCCGGGTGAAATCCGGAGCTGACGGTGCAGACGCCGACCACCGCGTCCAAGGTTGAACTCCTCACCGCTGGAGGTATTGAACTCGTAGTAGAGCGGGAACTGGTCCAGCGGTGTCAGCAGCGGACCGGGAAGTCCGGCACCCGGTGGATGGTGATGAGGGTTTGGGCGGTCACGTTCCCGTTACCCGGGGAAGCGAGACGCCGCCCTGCTTGTTGCCCGTGGTGATCAGAGTGGCCGGGGAGTTCGGACCGTAGAGACCGGCGCCCTCATCGGGGCCCAGGCCGGACAGCGAGGCGTTGATGCCAGAGTAGCAGAATATCTGGTTGACGAGCGAGACCACCTTGGCTGCGTTGGCCGGGCTCTGACCTCCTATGGTCTGACCGCTGGAGTACTTGCTGAGGATGTAGTCCACCACGCTATAGGTGTTGCTGTTGGCCGCTGCGGGGTCGTAGGGTGAAGGCGGACTCAGCAGGTCAACGATCTGGAGCCAGCGCGTCAGGACAGCATTCTGATTGCCGCCGGGGAAGAGGTCGATCGACAGGGCCCGTGATGCTGGCTGGATCGGCGCTGCAGTTGAGTGAGGAAAGCGGACCGGCCGCCTTCGTAGCGGCTGGCGCCGTCGCCTGATCGGGAGCGCTGGAACAGGCGGCGGTGATTAGAGCGATGAGGGTACAACCGAGCGCGAGACGGCGCATGGCCGGGTCCGTTCCCAAAAAGAGTTCCGGTCCAGTTCCGTCGGACCGGTAACGCGAATGGATCTAGATCTTGTGCTGGAAGGCGGGGGCAAATATGGGGATGCCGACGAGGCTGGAGCAAGTCTCGCACCCTTGTGGTTATCGCCGGTCGGAGAGGCTGGCTAACCCCTTCATTCTCTTATAGCTCCTCATGCTTGGACAGCATGGCCTGAGGCGGGGTCCCGCGAGCCGAATTGTCCGTGTTTCCGAGGGGGGATGTGGTGCCGGTGCCGCAGATGTGCTGCTCGAGATACACCCGTGGACGGCCTGACGCGGTCCAGCTGGCGCCGTGGGCATTTATGACAGTTGAACCTGACGGGAGGGGAGCGTCAAAGGGTCATGCGTCAAGAATCGTGGGTCGTGGACCCTCAGAGCCTGGGACTCATGGGTTAAGACTCATGACTCTCATTGCCTTACCCGCGCCTTGAGCTCCTCGAACCAGTTGTCCACCACGACCAGCGGAGCGTCAAAAATTGCGGCGGGCGTCTCGCTCCGCCCCATGATGAAGCGGCCGTCTGGACCGACATCGAACGGGGTGTAGAACTCCGTGGGCGTCATATGAGGTCATCCTGGAGATGAAAGAGAACCCGTGGGGTCCCGATCGTCGGCTGGGCGCCGGGGCCGATGGTGGCGGTCATCATGTCGCGCCCGGCGCTGACGTAGAAGAGTTCGCGGCCGGTCCTCGCCCAGAGCGGAGCGACTCCTCCGCCGTTCGAGATCTGCCACTTTGCCGCTGTTGGTGTTGGGAAATGGCCGGAGGTAGACCTCGGTCTTCCCGGTTTCGTTGGACTCGTAGGCCAGCCACCGTCCGTCGGGTGAGATCGCGATCGCTTCTTCGTCATAGGGCGTCACCACCACCGGCACCGGCGCACTGTCGACGCCGGGACGAATACCTACGATGTCCCGCCCCTCCCATCTGGCCCACGGTGCCACCAGTCCGGAACAGGAGCCAGCGGCCGTCCGGTGACCAGGCGCCCTCGAGATCCCCTGTTCCGCGCTGCAGGATGAGCGAATCCGAACCGGTACCGTCGGCGGGTCGTGAGTACAGCCCCCGGTCCCGGTCCCGGCCCGGTTGGACCGAACATGATTGCGCGCCCGTTCGGCATCCAGCGCGGCCGGTATTCCGACGCCCCGTCATACGGAGACCCGTGACAAGGGACCTCGCGGAAGCTGCTTGACCCAGATGTCGTCGCCGGCGTCTGTCGCGAGGCCAAGGGCCAATCGCTTGCCGTCGGGCGACAGGGCCCATCCGTAGTTTTCGCCAAAGTTGGTAAACTGAAGGGTCCAGCCCGAATCGACCGGCGTCACGCGCCCGGTGCGGTCCACCCACACCATGGAAAACAGCCGCCCCACTGCCGGCGCCGATCCATAACGCATCACCAAGGTACCCGAGGAGGAAACCGCGAACAGCGGGTAGACTCCACCGAGCACCGCTACACTATCCAGGACGGGAACCGCCGGGCCAGTCAGATCCAAAGAGCGCAGGCTGAACGGTGCCGCGAACAGCCCGCCATCCGGCCGGATGAACAGGAGGTGCCCGGTTTTCACGTAATGTCCCATGATCGCACCGGGAACTACCTGGTGCGACTTGCTCGACTTCAGGTCGACCACCCAGAGATCCAACTGGGAGCAGTTGCGCCGGCAGCGACCAAAGAGCACGCCTCGCCCTCCGGGCAATGGGGTCGAGCAGGCCGATTCCGGTGCTATCCGTCAGGACCTCGGTTGGCTCTCCGCCGCTTTCCGCCACTCGCATGAGCCCGATTCCGCCGGCTCGAATGAAGACGATATTCCCGTCATCCAGCCAGGCGATTCCTGGAAAGGCTGAGACGTTCTCAGCCAGCGTGGTCGCGGTTCCTCCTACGACCGGCTGCTTCTTGAGTTGAGTGCCTTGGGTGAACGCGATCCACCGCCCGTCGGGAGACCAGGTGAAGTTGGTCACCCCAAGCGTCCCCGGGAGCGGAGAAGCCTCGTAACGGTCCCGTCGCTTGATCCAGATTTGCGTCGTGCGTTCGGCCGGGCCTACGTAGGCGATCTGAGACCCGTCCGGCGAGGGGATCACCTGCCATTCCCGCACCGGTTCCTGGCCCCGAGGGAGTGACAAACCATAGCGGGTGACGGGTGCCGAGGCCGGAGAGCGCAGCACGCTCAGGAGCGCTGCGCCCAGCGCCAGACCTCCCAGCGCAGCCAGCACTACACGGAGAGTGCCGGCCCCGGTCGCTGTGCGTCTCGCCGAGCCGCGGCAGTCATCGTGGCCGTGATCCGCTCGGTGCCGTACGACGCCTCGCCCAGCGCCGCAGCGAACTCCGCGGCGCTGGCGAACCGGTCGGCCGGCAGCTTCTCGAGTGCCGTCATCGTCGCCGCTTCGACATTCGCCGGGATGGTGTGTCGCTTGGGTCTTAGCGCGCGCGGCTCCTCGGTGACCACCTTGGCAACAATCGCCTGCGCGGTGGGCCCGGTGAATGGCGGCTCTCCCACCAGCATTTCGTACAGGACGCAGCCGAGGGCGTACACGTCGCTCCGCGCCGTGATCTCCCGTTCCCCATCGCCTGCTCGGGACTCATGTAGATCGGCGTGCCGAGGCTCATGCCGGTCTCGGTCATCCGGGTGCCGCCCGCCTTGCTGGCTGCCAGCGCGATGCCGAAGTCCGCCACCAGCGCCCGGCCATCGTGCAGGAGGATGTTTTCGGGCTTGATGTCGCGATGGATGACGCCGTGGCGGTGGGCGTAGTCCAGGCACCCGCGACTTCGGTGGCGATCCGTACCGCATCGGGGATCGGCAGCTGCTTCTCCCGGCTCAGGCGATCGCGCAGCGACTCGCCTTCGACGAACGGCATGACGTAGAAGAGGAAGCTGTCGGCGGCGCCGGAATCGAAGAGCGGGAGGATGTGCGGATGCTGGAGGTTCGCGGTGGTTTTGATCTCGCTCAGGAACCGGTCGGCGCCGATCACGGCGGCCAGCTCGGGGCGCAGGACCTTAACCGCGACCCTGCGGTCGTGCCTCAGGTCCTGGGCCAGGTAGACGGTAGCCATGCCGCCTTGACCCAGCTCCCGCTCGATGCGGTAGCGGTCGGACAAGGCGGTCGATAGTCGATGGTCGATGGTCAATGGTCGGTAGTCGTGATTAGTAGTTGGTTTCGATAGTCGATGATGCGGGTCGAAGCTTGAGTCCAGGTCGGACTCATGACCATCGACTATCGACTACCGACTATCGACTTCCGTCGATCACTTCGGTTCCACCTCCGCCACCCACACATCCGCCTTCTGCTCGACGAGACGGAAAGTAGAACCGTCCGTTCGCCGCGGAGAAACCCGTACCGATGCAGCTGTCGATCCGGTGAGTTGGCGAACACCACGGTTCTCGGTGATCCCGCCTGCCGCAGGGACTACTCTGAATGATGAATCCCGTCGGTTGATCCTCTCTGGTGTAGTAGATCGAACGACTGTCGGGTGACCAGGAAATCCAGGTTCGCAGTTGATGGTGCATCGGTCAGCGAGCGTTCAGTCTCCGTGTTGAGATCGAGCACCTTGACCGCCATGCCCGCTGAAGCGCGATGGAACGGCCGTCCGGCGACCATACCGCGCAGTGCCGCGTAACCCCTGTGTGCGGAAGATGCCTGGGGCGTCTCCCAACTGCCGTCCGGACGGCGGCGCATCACCCACGAGTGTCGAATCACCGGTCAATTGCTGGTCAAATACGATGGATTTGCCGTCAGGCGACCAGCGTGGATTCCAGTCCTGTTCGGGGCTGGTCGTCAACTGGACAGCGGCTCCGCCGGATGAAGGGACGATGAAAATGTCCGGTTCCCGGTCCGGAAGGAATGAAATGCCACTTCTTTCCCATCCGGTGAGACCGAAGGGTCGAACTCTGCTGCCGGATCGCTGGTGATCTGCTCCGGAGGGCCAGCCGCCGCACCGTCCGCCAGCGGGACCCGCCAGATATCGGCATTCCCTCTCAGGTCCGAGTCATAGTACATCCACTTCCCGTCGCCGGAGACCAGTGGCCGTCTCGATCGTCTGGTCGCCGGTGGTGACCTGGGTGGCTTGGGAAAGCGGTACGGAATCCTTCAAGGGAAGCGGAAGACTCCAGACGTTGGAGGTCTCGCCGTGAGATCGACCACGCCAGCCGCTTGCCATCCGCCGACAGGGCGATGCGATCGGGATTGAGGCCGGTGGTGATCCTGACCGCAGGTCCAGTTGGGTCTTCCCGAGCTCGAGAGGTTGAGCTGGTAGACGTCGCGTCCTCCGTCCTTATCAGAGATGAACAGAATCGCCGAGGCGACCCGGGATCCAGACCGGGCTCATGTTGAGGCGACAGGGAATCGGTGACTCGAATCGGTGTTCCGCCACTGGCCTGGACGACCAGGATTGAACTCGGCGCGAGGTTTCCGCTCAGGCTGAACTGCCGGATTCCCTCTGACGAATGGCGATCCACCTGCCGTCGGAGGACCAGGCCGGTGAGTGGAAGAATGAGCGCCATGAGCAACTGCGATCCTGCTGCTTTTCCTCGGTTCCTTGGGCGAAGAGCGTGTCGGCGCAGACGTACGCAATCCGTCTGACCATCCGGCGACCATGATCCCCACAGGAGACAGTTGCGGGCTCGTAGCCGAGGCAGTCCTGCGCCGTGCGGTGATCTGACGTGCCTGCCCACCCAAGCGTCGGGCACGATGTAGAGGCCCTGTGACGGAGAGGAAGAGGAGGCCGGCTGCCGTCGGGTGACAAGGCGCTGCAACACTGCCAATCCGGGAGCTGGGTAGTTGACCGGGAGAGGCGCACCGCCGTCCACCTGCTGTACGAAGAGGCGGCGGACGCCCTTCTCGGTCGGGTGAAAACGATCGTCTTTCCATCGGGTGCGAGCGTTGGCCATTGCTCCCGGTCAGGACCCACCGCAACGCGCGATCCGCTTTCCCACCGCGAGCGCCGCCTCCGGCCGCCGCACCAGCGTGAGCGCCAAGGCTCCTCCGCGACCAGCGCACCGCCTGCTGCCCAGGCGAGCCAGCGGGGAACGGGCGAGGTCGCCGTTGCCACCGCCTGAACGGGCTGGGTGTAGGTCGGCGTCATCCCGCCGCTCGGGGTCGCGAGCGGCTCCAGCGCCGTCACTACGTCGTCCGCTGTCTGATATCGATCCGCCGGCCGCTTGGCCAGGCACTTCATCAGCGCGGCTTCGAGGGCAGGCGAGAGTCCTGCACGCAGCTGGCCGAGTGGCTGGGGAGACTGGGTGACGTGGGCGGCGAGGGTTTGCTGCGGGTTCAACCCGTGGAAGGGAGTCTGCCCGCGAGCATCTCGTAGCCCACGACGCCGAGCGCGTAGATGTCGAGTCGTCCATCGAGGTGCAGGATCGGCCGTCGCCTGCTCCGGCGCCATGTAGGCGGGGTGCCCAGCGCGATCCCGCCGTGGTGAGCTGCTGGCGTCCCGACGCTTCGGTCACCGCCTTGGCGACGCCGAAGTCCATGACCATCGCGTGGCGACCGGAGAGCAGGATGTTCTCGGGTTTGATGTCGCGGTGGACCACGCCGTGCCGATGAGCGACGGCGAGCGCCTCCGGCGATCTCTCCCAGGAGTCGGACGGCTTCGGGAACCGGAAACTCTCCGGTGCGGGAGAGCCGCTCCCGCAGCGTCTCGCCCTCCACGTAGGGCATGACGTAGTAGAGGAATCCTTCAGCCTCTCCCGAGTCGAGCAGGCCGAGGATGTGAGGGTGCTGGAGCCGGGCGGCGACTTCGATCTCGCGGGCGAAACGCTCGAGGCCCCATCGTGGCGGCCAGATCGGGCCGGAGCACCTTCACCGCGACGTTCCGATGGTGGCGGAGGTCCTCGGCGAGATAGACCGTGGCCATGCCGCCCTGGCCGAGTTCTCTCTCCAGGCGGTAGCGGTCGGCGAGCGCGGTGGTGAGTCGAGGGTCGATGGTCAATGGTCGATGGTCAGTGTCGTGAGTCGTGGGTCGTGCGGCCGCAGCCGCCTGATCATTGCGACTTCTCGCTCGTCAGCTTCACCATCCGGTCCTTCACTTCCTTGACCTGCGGCTGCAGCTCCGGGTCGGCGTCCTTCCACAGCTGGACGAAGCGGCCGTAGTAGTCGAGCGCTTTCTCCTTGTTCCCCTTTTCTTCGTACAACTCGCCCAGCCGCCGGTATGAGAATGCCAGGTTCCACTGGTCAGTCATGATTCGGCCGAGGCCACCGGGGGGTCGGCCGCCCGGGTATAGGCCGCCACGGCAGAGTCAGGCTGGCTGCTCAGATCATACGCTCGGCCCAGCTCGGCCTGGGCACAGTTGGCACAGCCAGAAGCGTCCCACCAGGCCCGGAAGGCCGCTACGGCGTCACTCCCCGGCCCTCGGCCAACGCCAGGAACCCCTTGGCCCGGTCCCCGCCGGCAAATGGATCCTGAGGATCAGACGCATCGCCCCGGCGCAGACCGATCGGGACCAGGGTCTCGTACTCCTTGATTAACGCGCGGGCCCGGGCCGGTTGATTGGCCATGGCGTAGGCCGCGGCCAGCTGGGGGTAGGGTCGATCGAGCGGGGACATTCCAGCGAGTGGATGCCGAGCGAGTGCTTGGTCCAGCGCCTTCGCCGCGGCGACCGGGTTGCGGTGATACACCGCCTGGATCTGGGCCAGGTTCGCGGCGCCCTTGAGATAGAGCGTGGGCAATGCGCGTCGCTCGCTGATCGCCATGTAGTCGCCCATCTTGCGCTCGGCCTCGCCAAGTTGCCCCCGAGTCAAGGCAATCGCACTGGGGATGGCGGCTGCGGGAGACTGGTCGGCAAGGTCGGTACTCAGTCTGGTCACCTGACGCAGCTCGACCGCGGCGCTGTCCCACTGCTGATTCGCGGCAAAAACAAAGCCAGCATGCGATGAGCGAACACCGCCGCCGAATCCCGCTGAAGGTATTCCGCGATCGCAGCTCGACCCTCCCTGGTCTTTCCCTGCGCCATCTGGGCCACCACCAGCTGAGCGACGATGGTCCCGTGCCTCCCCGGTCGATGTCCGCCTGTGCGATCGGTTCCGCTTCGGCCCAGCGCCGGCGCAGGTCGAGGATCAAGGCGAGATTGTTGGGCGCGATGGGGTCGTCGGGTTTGAGCTCGAGAATCGCCCGGTAGGCGCTGATGATCTTCTCGGGGTCCCAGTCCACCGTGAAGTAGTAGTAGGCCGTCGTATGGTAGCGCTCGACCTCGGTCAGCCGGTCGCGGTGATCGTATGCCTTGGTGGCCGCCGCCACGTACTCTTCCGCGCTCCCCTGAGAGTTGGACAACGCGACCGCGAGCTTGCGCCAGGCCATGGCGAACCCGCTGTCGAGACCGATCGCCTGCTGCAGCAGCGAAACCGCGCGACTCGATTCTCCCTGATCGCTGGCGCGAGCCCCTTCGGTGTAGAGGCGCAGCGCCTCGAGCGAGCCGGTGGTCACTTCCTCGAGCGGCTCATTGCTGCGGATACTCCGGAGCGATTCGCCGATGCGCTCGCGGACCCGCTTGGACAGCCGGTCGATGGCCTTGAGGATCTGGCTCTTCATCATCCGCGGTTTCCCGAACCGCCACCAGCTCGGCGCCGTCTACCGCCGAGAGAACCTTCGGCGGAGAGCACCAGGCCCTTGCCGATGGGGCTGATCTCTCCGACCACCACCGCCTTGGCCCCTCACGCACCGCCACCTCGCGCGCGGTCGCGGGGTCGAGCGGCCGGTTGGGATCGTGGACCATCCGGCCGAGCGCGTCGTTGACGGTAGACGTCCCGAGCACGTTGACCACTGGCGACTGGGCGATGTCGATCCGGAAGGCCTCGGTCACCGACTGGCTGAGCGTCGAGTCGGCGGTGTGGTTGGCGAAGTCGGCGACGATCAGCTTGTCGCGGGCAGCGAGCTTACCCGAGGCTACCAGAGTTCCCACCGGCCCGATACCCAGCAGCCGCATCGCGGTATACACCACGGCGCACAGGGCCAGCACGCCGAACGCCAGGTAGCCACCGCGGACCGACTTCTTCCAGGTGATGTGCCGCTGGACTCCGGTCTCGCCGCTCCGGGAGTACATGCCGGTGGCCCGGGCCTGGTTGCGGCGACGCTCCACCTGGGCCGTCACGATCATGATCGGGAGACCGGCGCCGAGCAGTGCCACAGCGGCCCAGGGCACCCAGTCGGGCAGGCCCAGCTGAATCGTGAGGAAGTAGACCGCGCCGAGCACGGCGAGCGACACCAGCAAGAAGAGACCAGCCACCCGGACCGGGTGTCCGTACCAGGGATCGCCGACTCGTACCGCCTGAGTCGGTTGAGTCTGGGTCGGTGTAGTGCCGCCGCTCGGCGTCCCCAGCGACTCCAGGCGCTCGACGATCTCTTCGGCGCTCTGCCAGCGATCGGACGGCCGCTTGGCCAGGCAGCCCATGATCGTTTCGGCCAGGGCCGGCGGGCAGGCCGCCCGTTTCTCGGTGACCGGCTTAGGAGCTTCGGTGACGTGGGCGGCCAGCACCTGCTGCGGGGTCAGTCCGGTGAATGGGGGTTGCCCGGTCAGCAGCTCGTAGCCCATCGCGCCCAGAGCATAGATGTCGGCCCGATGATCGACGTGCGGATCGGCCGCGGCCTGTTCGGGCGACATGTATGCCGGCGTCCCCAGCGCCACGCCCACCGTGGTAAGGCTCTGTCGGCCGGTCGCTTCACTCACCGCCTTCGCTACCCCGAAGTCCACCACCAGCGCGTGGCGGCCCGACAGCATCACGTTGTCCGGCTTGATGTCGCGGTGGACCACGCCGCGGCCATGGGCGTAGGAGAGCGCATCGGCCACGTCGCGCAGCAGCCGGGTCGCCTCGGGTACCGGCAGCTCGCCCTTGCGGTTGAGCCGGTCGCGGAGCGATTCGCCCTCGATGTAGGGCATGACGTAGAAGAGGAAGCCCTGGGCCTCGCCCGAATCGAGCAGCGGAAGGATGTGGGGATGCTGCAATTGGGCGGCGATCTGGATCTCGCGCAGAAAGCGGTCGGGTCCCAAGGTCGCCGCCAGCTCAGGCCGCAGCACCTTGACCGCCACTTTGCGGATGGTGCTTCAGATCCTCCGCCAGATAGACCGTGGCCATGCCGCCCTGACCCAGCTCCCGCTCGAGGCGGTAGTGGTCGGCGAGGGCGGTGGAGAGGTGAGGGTTGATGGTCAATGGTCGTGGGTCAAGGGTCGATGGTCGATGGTCGATGGGTCGATGGTCCTGGGTCGCCGAGTCTTGAGTCGCCTAGCGCTCGAGACTTCACGACTCACGACTCCAGACTATCGACTATAGACTATCGACCGCTTGCCAACAGCCGCTCGAATCGAGGATTGCCCTTGAGCGGCGCGAAATTGGGATCGATACCGCAGCCAGCCAGGGGAGAGGTCGTACGACATCTTGAGGAGCTGCTCGAGGATGTCGAGCGCCTTGTCATACTCACCGGTTACGACATAGAGCCGCGCCAGGACATGCTGAAAGTACGCACCGGTGATCTGGTCCTTGTCCGGCGGCAACAATAGCTGCGCCGCGTTCGCCGTTTCGAATGGCTTCTGGCTTCTGACCCAGATAGGCCTGGGCAAGCCCGAGGAAGAGCAGACGTTGGGCGTCGTCTGGGGCAACCTTCAGCACCTCGAGCGAAGCGGTTCTTGAGCTGTCAGCGTAGGCTCGAGCCCGCGCTTTGTCACCACGGACCCAGTAGGTCTGCGCGAGGACGATTCCCCAAGCCGATCGGTCGCCGTCGAACTCTGCCGGGGTGAGCGTAAGCAGGAGTCGCTGCTGGGCGTCGTCCAGGGCCCAGAAGAGGTCCCAGTAGTTTCCGAAATAGGCCACCAAGGCGGCCGGCTCGAGGTCCGGCGAAGCGCCCCGGATCACCGCCCGCGCTGAATCGAGATTCCCTGCGGTGAGTTCCACCAGGACGCGAGCCTCGAGCAAGGCGCTGCGAGGCGGAGCCAACGCGCGGACGCGGTCGAGCTCTACCCTCGCCTCCTCGAGACGGCCGGTCTTGCGAAGCGAATTCCCGTAGCGCAGGGCGGCGGAGATGGAGCGGGGGTCCACACGGGTGGCCTTGCCGGCATGAGCGACAGCGGAATCCCAGCGCCCCGTGGTCGCATCCAGCAGTGAGATCCCGGTAAGTGCCAGTGCATTGTCGGGATCGAGTCGCAGGAGCGCCTCGTACTCCTCGCGGGCTCTTTGCGCGTCGTTCCGCACGTTCATGTAGTAGCCGGCGAGCGCGTTACGGCTATCGGGCAGGTTCGGGTCGATCGCGAAGGCTCGCTCCGCTGCGCGTCGAGACAATTCCCCAACCGCAGGATCCGGTACACCATTGGCATACAGCAGTGCCTGGGCCCGCCCAATGCGCGCCCAGGCGAGCGCGAAGGTCGAATCGAGCGCCACCGCCTGCTGGTAGTAGGCCAGCGCCCGCCGGAGACTTACTGGATCATTGAGGCCTCTGGTAACGAAAATCTGCTCGCCACGAAGGAACGCGTCGTACGCGGGGCAGGTTGGCGGTCGGACGGGCCGCAAGCTGCCGGCTCACGCTGTCGGCGAGTGCCACGTCGAGCGCCTGCGCCACTTGTCCCGCGATGTCCGCCTGCACCTTGAAGACGTCGGTCAGTGAGGCATCGAAGGGCTGCTGCCATTTCGTTGTTGGTGCCGCACCCGAGAGATCGACCAATTCGGGACTCAGCTGTACTCGGGAAGTGCCGTCGGCATTTTCGCCCAGCGCACCTTGGCGACCATGATGTAATCCACGCCGAGCTCGCGGGCGATTTCGGGGAGTGGCTTGTTGCTGTTCTTGTAGGCCTGGGAGCTTCCGCCCGCGATGACCCGGACGCCCGGCAGGCTCAGACAGTTTTCCCCGCACGGCATCGGTGATGCCGTCAGCGAAGTATTCCTGGGTCGAGTCTCCCTGGTTCTGGAACGGCAGCACCGCAATGGTGCGTCCACCCGTGGCCTTCGCAGCATGTCCGCCGCGCCGCCAGGCAAACAGCACTCCCACTCCAACGAGGAAACCGACCAGCAGGAGCAGGAGTCCCGTCGGGACCTTGCGCCTGGTAGGCGCAGCCGGTGCCCTCGCCGCCGGGGTGGATACCCTCGGTGCCGCCACCGGGGCGCCGGTGGCGGACGCACTCGGCGTTAGAGCCTTCCCGAACTCCGCCGCCGAGGCGAAGCGGTCCGCGGCGACGGGAGCGAGGGCACGGGTGGTCGCATGGGCCACATGTTCCGGCACACTCGGCCGCGCCGCTCGGACCTTCGGCACCTCGCCGCTGAAGCGCTTCGCGATCACCGCTTGCGCCGTCGGGCCCGTGAACGGGGGTTCACCCGCCAGCATTTCGTAGAGCACAGTTCCCAGCGCGTACACGTCGGTTCGCGCATCGAGGTCCCTGCTCTCCCGCTGCCTGCTCCGGACTCATGTACGTCGGGGTTCCAACCGCCATGCCGGTCTCGGTCAGACGGTCCGCGCCGGAGAGGGCTCTGGCGATGCCGAAGTCCGCGACCAGTGTGTCGCCGTCCTTGGTCAGAAGGATGTTCTCGGGCTTGATGTCGCGGTGGATGACTCCGTGGCGGTGAGCGTAGTCCAGGGCGCGCGAGACCTCTGTGGCAATCCGTACCGCTTCGTCCACCGGGAGCTGCCGCTCTCTGGTCAGCCGGACGCGGAGTGACTCCCCGTCCACGAAGGGCATGGTGAACCAGAGGTACCCGGCGGCCTCTCCCGAATCGAGTACCGTGAGGATGTGGGGGTGCTGCAGGCGCGCTGCGAGCTCCACCTCCGGCTGGAACCGCTCCGGGCCCAGCGCGTGCGCAAGCTCGGGGTGCAGGACCTTGAGGCGCGACCTCACGCTTGTGCTTGAGATCCTGGGCGAGGAAGACTGTGGCCATCCCTCCGCGGCCCAGCTGCCGCTCGAGGGTATACCCGGACAGAGCAGCTTGGAGGCTGCCGAGAAGATCGCTCAGAGCCGTTGCCCGTGGAGAAGAGTGAGTAAAGCTAGCCCTTGATGGGACTTCCGTCGATGGGTGACTGCCGTTGCCGAGACTGTTGGCATAGACCGCCGTGCTTTCTCTCAGCCCTGCGGAACGAGGGTTACCGCTTGGTCTTTGCAATGTGTTATCCCCCAGCCGGGGGCTGTGTCATGCCGCGTTTTAAGGAACAGTGATCGAGTAATTCTTGCCAAGACCTGCGTGCGGGCGGTTACAGGCTTTCACTTTGGCGGTGCAGTGCCAATCAGATCGGAAAATTTCTGCAGGTCGATATTCCCGCCGGAGACGATGGCGACGATTGGACCTTGTCCCGCTTTCCCGGTCAGGGCGGCGGCGACCGGCAAGCATCCCGCGCCTTCCGCGATGATTCGCGCCTTCTCGGCCATCAATCGCATGGCCCGTTTCGTCTCGTCGAGCGTTACAACGATACAACCATCCACCACCGGTTTCATGCGCTCCCACATCCGGGGAAGACACTCTGTCCGCCGGCACCATCCACGAACGATGCCTTCCAGTCCTTGAAGGACTGAGGGGACCCGGCAGCGAGGGAGAGCGACAGCGGAGCAGCGGTTTCCGGTTCGGCGCCCCATACCTTGATCCTCGGGCTTGATGGCTCTCACCGCGCTCGCGACGCCGGTGATGAGTCCACCGCCGCCAATGGCGGCGATAACTGCCGCCGTCTCCGGCGCGTCCTCCAGAATCTCCAACCCCATCGTCGCGTGGCCGGCGATGAAATTGTCGTCATCGAAGGGGTGAATGAAGGTTCCTTCGACCCCGGCATACGCCCGCTCGTCGAGCGCTTTCCAGGCCACCTCGTAGGGCACGAGCACCAGTTTGGCGCCGAGCGCCTTCATCCGCTCGAGCTTTGAGGCGGGAGCGGTTTCGATCGCGACGACGGTGCAGGGGACACCGGCTGCTCTCGCGGCGTAGGCGACTCCCTGTCCCGCGTTGCCGGCGCTGATCGTCCAGACCCCACGCTTTCGTTCCGAGTCGGACAGCATGGCGACCGCGTTGGCCGCGCCGCGCAGCTTGTAGGCGTTGATGGGCTGAAGCACTTCGAGTTTGAGCCGAATGTCGGGAAAGCCGGGTCCCAGCTCGAGACGGACCAGCGGCGTACGGAAGATGGTACCCGCGATGCGACGCTGGGCCTCGCGAATCTCGGCGAGGTCTATGGGACGAACGGACTCGGCGGCTTTCATCTCCGCTCCAGCAGCGTCCGCCAATTCCCAACTACCCGGATCTCGTTCGGCATTTCGGCGCGCAGAAAAACGAACCGGTCGCCATGGGGGTCGTAGTGGTAGTTCGCATGCGGATCCGACTCTTCGTATTTCGTGACGCTGAATACCGTGTCGCGTGCCGTCACCCGGATTGGATCGAGAGAAAGAGTCGCGACCATGAGATGGCCGTCCGAGCCCGGAGCGCGATAGAATAGTTCGCGGTCTCCACCACCCCAGACTGCCTCACTGCCTCCGGCGGTTGAGACCTGGAGCCTGGGGCCGCCCTCGAGACGTCGTAGGTAAATCTCGTCCCGGCCCGACTCGTTCGATGCCCAGGCCAGCCAGTGACCGTCGCGGGAAAGAGCCAGATCGCTTTCCTGGAACTGAGTATTCAGGAGAGGAACTGGCTTGCCCTTGCGAGGAATAAGCCAGGCATCGGCTCCGGTGGCTGAGTCGGTCTGCGTAGGCCAGGACCTGGCTTCCGTCCGGAGTCACCGCCTCCGGAGCGGCGAGACCCGGCGTGCTGGAGATGGTATCCAGCTCCGGGCTCCCATCGGTGCGGCGTGCGTACAACGCTATGAGGGTATCGCGGTCTGCCGCCGCGGCATACACCACGGTTCTGCCGTCGGGCGCCCAGATCGCATCGTGTCCGTTCCGTTCAAACGAGAGGCGCGACAAGAGTGCGCTGCTCCAGATCATAGATCCAGACATCACGACCCGAGGCACGGGTGATGTCTACAGTCAGTTTCGACCCGTCAGGCGAGAAGCGCGGGCGGTGAAAGATGCCGCTGGTGTCGGTCAGGATCTCTTCCCGTCCACGGCGGTTCACCAGCGTGAGATGGTTGGTTCCCGCCGCCGGTACATAGATCAACGTTCCTCCGCCGAGGGCGCTCTGGCTCTGACGGTACCCGCCACTCACGCCGAGGCGGACGTCGCTCTGCAGTTGGATCAGGTCGCCGTCCACCCGTCCCTGCTTCACGTTGAAGGGCACGGCGTACAGTGTGGTCCCGACCTGCGCCAGAAGCTGACCGTCGGCGTACATGATGTCGTCGATACCATCGGGCAACCCTTCAACTGTCTCCCACTCTGCCGGTGGGCTCGTTTAACCGCTCGGCATGACGGCCGCCGACGTCGCTCAGGGCGAGGACGGAGCCGTCCGGCAGCATGGTGGCGACTCCCGGAAAGCCTAAGGCTCCCAGCACGCGTCCCGCCCCGCCAGACGGCGGAATCAGCTCCAACCCGCGAAGAGTCGAGACGACCAGGCCTTGGGGATGCCATTCCATCGTGCAGCAGACGACATTGGTCGCGACCCTGACCGACTGTACGCCGCTCAGTGGAGATCCGATAGAGCGCGGTGCCAGCGCTGGTGACGTAGGCGAGCGCCTTCCCGTCAGGAGAAAACACAGGCCCCAGCCCCGCTCCCTCGGTTCCAGGAATGGCGGTGGCCGTGAAGCTGTCGAGCGGACGCAGGAAGATCTGGAGCCCACCGTTGCCTCGGCCGATGTACGCGATGGTTCGACCGTCAGGTGAAATGCCAATGTTGCGCGCGAAGGCCAGGTCGAGATGATGCTCAGCCTCGGGCACAATCTGAAGCGCGAGACTGCTCGGTGTTTCCGTTCTGACGTGACAGGGTCCTTCCAGCCAGGACGCCAAAGAGAAGGAGCGCGGCGGCGGCACCTGACAGCACCGCCGTGCGGAACATCGCGCTTCGAGGAGTCGAGGGCGCTGCGGTGCGCTGCCCAGCGATCATCCCCGTTCTTCGCCGGCTTCCCGGTGCCGGAATCCGCGGCAAGGGCCGAGGCGAACTCCGCCGCCGTCGCAAAGCGATCCGCTGGAGTCTTCTCCAGGGCGGTAAGCACTGCTTCCTCGACGTATGGCGGGATGGTGTGGCGCTTGGGGATCAGCTCGCGGGGCTGCTCGGTTACGACTTTCGCTACCACCGCCTGTGCCGTTGGGCCGGTGAACGGCGGTTCTCCCACCAGCATCTCGTACAGGACGCATCCGAGGGCGTACACGTCGCTCCGCGCCGTGATCTCCCGCTCGCCCATCGCCTGTTCCGGGCTCATGTAGTGCGGGGTACCGAGAGACATGCCGGTCTCGGTCATCCGGGTGCCGCCCGCAGTGCTCACCGCCAGGGCGATTCCGAAATCGGCCACGAGGGCGCGCCCGTCGTGCAGCAGGATGTTTTCCGGCTTGATGTCCCGGTGGATGACGTGGTGGCGGTGGGCGTAGTCGAGTGCCGAGGCGATTTCGGTCGCCAGCCTGACGGCATCGGGGATGGGAAGCAGTCGCTCGCGGTTCAGACGGTCTCGCAGCGACTCGCCTTCCACGAACGGCATCACGTAGTACGCGGTGCCGTTCACCTCGCCCGAGTCGATGAGTCCGAGAATGTGCGGGTGCTGGAGGTTGGCGATGGTCTTAATCTCGCGGAGGAACCGCTCGGCGCCGATGATGGCGGCGAGCTCGGGTCGCAGGACCTTGATGGCGACCCTGCGATCGTGGCGGACGTCCTGCGCCAGATAGACCAGGGCCATGCCGCCCTGACCCAGCTCCCGATCGATGCGGTAGCGGTCGGCGAGGGCGGCGGTCAACGCCGGTGAGGCATCCGTCACGGGAGGTCTTTCCTAACCGCGCGTCCGATCAGGATGGTGATGTTGTCGGTCCCACCACCATCGAGGGCGTCCTGCAGCAGCGTCTCGCAGGCCTGTCGGGCCGATGTCATGGTGCGCAGGCGCTCCGCGATTTGTTCGTCAGAGACGTGTTTGGTGAGGCCGTCGCTGCAGAGGAGGCCGGTCGTTCCCCAGGCCTGGTCGAGGCGGGTCACCTCAGGAGCCGTCTGTTGTCCACCAATGCTGCTCGAGAGGATGTGGGACCAACGGGTACGCGGGGCCTGGGTGCGGGTGAGGACGCCCTGGTCAATCAGCTCCTGCGCCATGGTCTGATCCCGGGAGATCTGGGTGAGGACTCCTCCCGGAGCGTGTAGCAGCGACTGTCTCCAACCTGCAGCAAGTAGGCCCGAGGCCAGACCCCAATCCAGAGGGTCAAGGTGGTGGAGCCCCCTCGTTCTCCCTCCTCATGGGTCTGCTCGACGATTCGTGAATGGACCTGCATCGCCGCGTTGACCAGCGCCTCGGAGAAGACGCTGTCATTGGTGGAGTCGGTGCTGTAGTAGCAGTACATGCTCTGGGTCACGTACTCGGTGATTCCCGCGACCGCGAGCCGACTGGCCTCTTCGCCCATGGCGCTGCCGCCAACGCCATCGGCGACCATGGCGAGGAAGGCCAATCGCTCCGCCCCGGGCCAGTGCCCCGGGTTGGGCAGGCTGGTGTGGTGAATGGCGACCCCACCGGTAAGAGAACAGATCAGAAAATGGTCCTGATTGTCCTTGCGTACCTTGCCGGCGTGGGTAAGCCCGTACACGTCAATCTCGTCGTCTCTTGGCTTGCGCTCGGTCGCGGCCGGCGCGATGACAGACTGGGTCATGGAATCCTCGATTTAACTGTCACTGGGTCCCCGTTCCTGTCGGTCCGTCGAGCGGAACGAATGTCCCGTCATCGATCTCACCCGCCCGAACCCGGTACAAGGTGATGCCTGAAGGCATGGTCAATCCGGCCACGTCGGTCGGACCGACCACGGCGGCGGCCTGGTGAAACCGGATCCGCCTCCCTCGATGACGTATTCGATGCTCTCCCGCATATGAATGTGGCCGCCGAGCGCCAGAGGGTAAGGGTGGTCCTTGAGGGCAGCGATGACTTCGGCGGCGTTGGAGACGGTGTGGCGGAAGGCCGTGTGATGGTTGACGGTGATCAGCGATGGCGCGGGCGGATCATCGGTGTACCCGCTCAGGATCTCCGCGGTGCTCAGGAACGGGATGTGATTGAAGGTCACGACGGGTGTGGTCGGCGGAACGGTTTTCAGGTCCTGCTTCAGCCAGGCGATCTGGGTGCTGTCCACGTGGCCATAGTACCAGAGATCATCGTAGTCCACCGAGTTGAGTCCCACGAAATGAATCCCGCCATAGGTAAACGAGTAATAGTCCGGCCCCAGGAAATGGCGATACATCGCCTTGGCGTAGAGCGGATGGGTAGGACTCACCAGCGACGTCATTCGCTCGATGCCGAAGATCTCGTGATTCCCCGGGACATTCCAGATCGGTGCCGAGAAGCGCGCCGTCTCTTTGAGGTACATCTGGTAGTATCCGGTGGCTTCCGCTTCGGGAACCCGGAGTGCGTCGCGGACCAGGTCGCCCGATACCAGCACGAACGCCGGCTTGAGAGAATCGACCAGTGCCTTCAGCCGGAGCGTCCTCGGCAGACTCTTCTCGCTCAGGTGCGTATCGGAGGCGTGAACGAAGGTGAATTCGGTCGGGCTCTGTGCCTTTGCGAGGGCGAAGTTGATGGGCGCGCTCGACGGCTCTCGACATTGCTGCCAGAATGCTCCCACCACGCGGTAGCCATCGGGCACGCTGACGAAGACGATGCCGTAGCCGTGCGATGGGTCGAGATGGTAGGCGCCGTCCGCCCCGGTGACCACGACGTCCACCTGATTGAAACCGCGATGCCAGGCAGGCCGCGCTCCGAGGGGTCGCGAGTGCCGTTACCATTGGCGTCGAGGAAGACAACGCCGGTCAAGGTCCTGACCTGGCCCTGCTGGACTTTGGGGCAGAGCTGTCGCGGCTAGCGCGAATATCAGGATGCCCGCCAGCTGGTTCATGCTCCTAGTTGGCCTTCCCGGTCCGCTGCCGCAATTCCCTGATCCAATTCACCACCATGACCAGCTGCCGGTTCTCCTCGACCGGCCGCAGCATCACGAAACTCTTGCCATCCGGGGCGACATCGTAATTCGGGTGCCAGCGATCGGTGATGTAGGGCCCCTCGAACAGCGTGTCGCGCGACGTGATCGCGATCGGACGATGTGGCGACGATACCGGCCGCCATCAGCCGGGCACCGGCCCGGTAGTAGAGCCGCTTCCCATCCGGGGACCAGAGCGGCTCTCCGCCGCCGTCGCGCGAGACGGCGGTTCGTGCGCCACCGGCCAGCGGACGCACATACACCTCTTCCCGGCCCGGAGGCGTTGGAGACGTAGGCGAGCCACTTCCCATCCGGGCGAGACACGGGGCTGCTTGTCGTCATCGATGCCGATCAGAAGCGGCACCGGCTTTCGGTTTCCGTCGAGCGGTAGCCGGTAGATATCCCGGCTGCTGTCCGGCGTATCCATCCGGTAGATCACGCTTCCCGACCGTCCGGGTCGAAGACCGCTTCCCGGATCGCATCCGGTCCCTGAAACAGCATCTCTGCAGCCCCGCTCCCATCTGGCTGGCTGCCACCAGAGCGAATTCGCGGTGGTGCGCCTGGAGACGTACATCACCCGGCTGCCGTCGGGCGTCCACTCAGGGTCGGTCGTTGAACCCTTCCCGGGTCAGGCGCTCCGCTGTCTGGGCGGCGAGGTCGGCGATCCAGATCTCATTGCTATTTGCCCGCCTGCGATTCGAATGCGACGCGGCGGCCGTCGGGGGAGAGCCGCGGATGGGCGTACACCCGCGCCGAGTCGAGCAGCACGCTGAGCCATCACCGTGCTGATCGACCCGCACCAGTTGGCTCGCCAGTCCGCCCCGCTGGTAGAGCAGGGTTCCATTTGGCTGAGAGCGCTGCTGGCGACTGCCAGCCGCGCGTCGCGATGCTGTCGAGGAGTCTGGAGGGGCGCGCCCGACCGTCATGAGTACCGGGATCGAACGGTACGCCGCCATGAGCGCGCCGTCGATCCGCACATAAAGCAGGAAGCCGTCGGCGAGCCCGAGCACCTGCGCACCTCGAAGGTCCGGTGAACACCTTGGCCTTCCCGCTGGCCGTGGAGACGACGCCGATCTTCAGAGTCCGATGGTGCTGGCCCTCGTACTGCTGTAGAACACCAGCTTCCCATCGGGCGTGACGATCGCGGCGAGAGCTGCAGCCGCTCCGCGCTGACGCTGAATCGAAGTGGGAGAACTCGATGGGCTGACCTCCATCTGACGGCACCCGCCACATGCCCGCGCCCGGTGAGATTCACCCGGGTAAAGACGAGCTCACGGTCGGAGGTCCAGGTCAGGCCGCCGATGCCACTGACGTCAATCTGGCAGAGCGTGGTGAGCGCGGTCGCCATCGACCGATGATCTTCTTGAGGCTCCCGTCGGCCGCGCCGAAGGCGATCCACTTCCCGTTCGGCGAGAACTCCGGCGCAACCGCACCTTCGGTACCGGGAAGCAGGCGGGAATCCAGTTGGTCGAGATTCCGGATGTAAAGCGCCCAGTCGCTTCCGCCGCGGCTTCCGGTGTAGACCACCTGGCGCGCCATCGGGCGAGAGTGCGAGGTACATCGCCACCCCGTTGATCGGATACCCAAACTGGGTGCCAGTAGGCGGGGCGTATCTCGAAGCCGGGTGACGGGCGCGTCGTGGTCTGGAGCCGCGTGACCAGCTCACCACGGCCAGCACAGCGGCGACGACCGCCGCCAGCGCCCATGGCAGCGCCGAGCGGACGGACCATCGCGGCGCAGGCGTCGGCGCGGTGATCGGGGTGGAGGTCGAGGCTCGGGTGATTCGTGCGGGATCCCGCAGGGCGCTAGCGAATTCCGCGGCGGAGGTGAACCGATCGGCCGGAAGCTTGGCGAGTGCGGTGAGCACCGCGTCCTCGACTGCCGGCCGGAACCGTGTCCCGCACTCGCGACGGCGCGATCGGCTTCTCGGTCATCATCTTGGCGACGATCGCCTGCGCGGTGCTGCCGGTGAAGCGGCGGATCCCCGGTCAGCATCTCGTAGGTCACACAGCCCAGGGCATAGATGTCGGAGCGGGCGGTGATCGCTCGCTCGCCCATCGCCTGCTCGGGGCTCATGTAGTGCGGCGTGCCGAGCGACATGCCGGTCTCGGTCATCCGGGAGCCGCCGGCGCTGCTCACCGCGAGTGCGATGCCGAAGTCGGCCACCAGAGCCTGGCCGTCGTGCATCAGGATGTTCTCGGGCTTGATGTCGCGGTGGATCACGCCGTGACGGTGGGCGTAATCGAGGGCACTGGCCACTTCAGTCGCGATCCGTACCGAATCGGCGATGGACAGCTGCTTCTCGCGGGTGATCCGGTCGCGCAGCGATTCGCCTTCGACGAACGGCATCACGTAGTACGCCGTTCCGTTCACTTCGCCCGAATCGATGAGACCGAGGATGTGGGGATGCTGCAGTGCCGCGATGGTCTGGATCTCCCGCACGAACCGCTCGGCGCCGATCACGGCCGCGAGCTCGGGTCGCGAGCACCTTGATCGCAACTCTACGCCGGTGCTTGAGATCCTCGGCGAGGTAGACCGTGGCCATGCCGCCCTGACCCAGCTCCCGCTCGATGCGGTAGCGGTCGGAGAGAGCGGTCGAAAGTCGCTGGTCGATGGTCAAGGCCTAACCCTGGGAGACGGAGACGGAGACGGGAGACGGGAAAAGCCGGTCGACTCGAGCGTGTCTTGGTGTCGAGGAGCGTTAGAACGGTTACCTCACCGCCGGCTCAACATGTTATTCCCTTAAGCGGGGGTGCCGGTCTGTCACGCGTTATTTGGAACAGGAGTGCGTTCTAAAGCTACCCGGATGACCTCTGCTCGCCATCATTGCTGGCCCATCGGGGAACTGGTACGTGTCGCGGCTCGGTAGCTCGGCGGCTCGGCGGCTCGGCGGCTCGGCGGCTCGGCGGCTCGGCGGCTCGGCGGCTCGGCGGCTCGGTGCGACGTCGATGCCGTGCATACATCCGTGACGCGGTCGCGAGAAAATTTCAAACGTCACATTCTCAAATTTGAAATCGCATTAATGCCGCGCCACTTCTGCGACCCATATGTCGCTCTGCAGGTCGCCCAGGTTGAGATAGATGCCGGCCGCCCCGAACCCGGAACCCGAACCGGTGCCAGGGTCGCGAGGGTCATCGAAGCGAACCACGACGTGCGGGGCTCCGCCCGACACCGGAACGGCGATGGCGTTCGCTGCCCGGCCTCTTTCCTCAGACAAGTGGTAGACGATTCGGCCATCAGCCGACCATTGGGGAAGGCCCATCCATCGGTTCGAAAACGGCGACACGAGGCGACGGGCGGGACCACCATCGACTGGTGCAATCACCAGTCCTCCCGGGCCACAGCCGCACGCGATGAAGCGACCGTCGGGCGACCACGCTCCGATGCGGGTCGAAATCGTGTCGTTCCCGATCACGATAGGAAACGGCCGGGGCTGTGACCAGCTCCGGTCGGGGTTTCAGTGACTATGTGCAGCGCCGGTTCCGTCCCAAAATTCGCGATCAGAATCAGGTGCATGCCGTCCGGAGACCAGTCGGGCGAGCGCTCATCGTCCACTCCTTGGTGACCTGGACCGGAGAGCTCCCATCGCTGGACATGACGAAGATCTGGCGGTGGTCCCCGAGGAACTTATGGAATGCGATTTCCTTTCCATCAGGAGACCAATCGGCCCAGAACGCGGCTACAGAGTCAGACGTCAGCTGCTCAGGTTCTCCGCGCCCGGCCCCCAGCCGCATGCGATAGAGCTGGACAGGTGCCAGCTCGATCAGAGCTGAACGCAACCCACTTGGCCATCATGCGACACCCCTATGTTCTCGATGATCTGGCTTCCGGCCGTTACGGGGGTGGCTTGCGAGATGGAAACGGCGCCGCTCTTGGGAGATGGCGATGGACCAGATGTTCGAGGTTTCAGTAAACGCCGAGTAGGCGAACCGGCTGCCGTCCCGCGATCATGCTGATGCCGAGGGCGTTGAGGCCGGTGGTGAGTCGGGAGGGCGCGCCCGATGACGCGCCCGAGGCGGGTCAGGCTGACCTGCGTATGCATCGCGCCCCCGTCGCGAGAGGAGAGATAGAGCAGGGATCCTCCCGGTCCACGCGGGACTGACGTTCAGGAACTGGTCGTCGGTCACCCGAATCGAAGGCGCCACCGGCCGCCGGAGCTAACCAGATGCTGCTCGGCGCGAAGTTCCCCAGGTCGCTGGAGTTGACGTACTGCAGGTTGCCCGAGACGTAGGCAATCCAGTGGCCATCCGGCGACCAGGAATAGGAATGCGCCTCCCAACCCACGGTGAACGAGTCGTGGCGCTCCGCCATCCAGCGGCTTGGCGAAAATGGAGTCGTGGGAGGCAAACGCGAACGACTTCCCATCAGGCGCTATGGCCAACCCGCGGGGTCTGGCGCTGTCCGCCATCAGGAGACGGGAGCTTCCGCCCAGCGCCGGCACCAGTTCGATCCCGCGCGGCGAGATATAAACGGATGCGCTGACCATCGGGCGTCCAGGCGGGCCAGCGCCCGGTCCCGCCACCATCGCGCACCACCGCGATGTGGCACCACCGTTTTCGACCTGCCGCACCAGCTGAGCGCGCCGTTCGGCCCGGAGTAGGCGATGAACTTTCCATCGGGGAGAGCGCCGGATCGAGCTCGAGGCCGGGATCGAGCGTCACCTGAGTCCGCCGTTGCACTTCGAGCGGGGTCGGACCACGATGGCGCCAATACCATATACCGATCCCGCCAAGGGCGAGGATGGCAAGTGCGGCGATAACCGGTGCGCTGGAGCGCGGCGCAGGGACGACGCGAGTCCCGCCATCGCGGGCGCAAGGCTTCCTCGTCCTAACGCCTCCGAAAACTGCCCCACCGGATTGAACCGGTCCGCCGGCGTCTTGGCTAGCGCGCGATTCAGCGCCTCCGCCACCTCCGCCGGAACTGCGGGCCGTAACTGGGTGACCGATCGCGGCTCGACAGTGAGATGCCGCCGCACCACTGGCCTCGACTGTTGGGCCCCGGAATGGAGGCTTCGCCTGCGAGCATTTCGTAGAGTACGCAGGCCGGCGCGTGCAGGTCGCTGCGTCCGATCGAGGTCGCGATCTCCGGCCGCCTGTTCCGGGCTCATGTAGGCCGGCGTGCCGACCAGCGAGTCCGGTCTCGGTGAGCCGTTCGCCGCCCGCCGCGCTGATGGCCCGGGCGATGCCGAAGTCGGCGACCACCGCGTGCCCGCTGGTGCAGCAGGATGTTCTCCGGCTTGATGTCGCGATGAATGACGCCCTTGCCGTGGGCGTAGCTCAACGCATCCGCGACCTCCCGTGCGATGCGCAGTGCGTCATCCAGCGGGAGCTGCTTCTCGCGGGTGATCCGGTCGCGCAGCGACTCGCCCCTCGACGAAGGGCATGACGTGAAGTACGCGCGTGCCATTCACCTCGCCGGAATCGATGAGTCCGAGGATGTGGGGATGCTGCAGCGCCGGCGGTGGTCTCGATTTCCCGCACGAAACGGTCGGCTCCGACGACTGCGGCGAGCTCCGGCCGGAGAATCTTGATCGCCACCTTCCGGTGGTGCTTGAGATCTTCGGCGAGATGACCGTCGCCATGCCGCCCTGACCCAGCTCTCGCTCGATGCGGTAGTGGTCGGCGAGGGCGGTCGAAAGTCGCTGGTCGACGGTCACCTGGTCTTCAGCTTCGCCCGGAGTTCATCCATCCAGTTATCGACCAGAACCAGCTGGCTCGGTGTAGTCGTCGTATCGCTCAGCGCGCGAAGCATGACGAAGCGCGTGTCATCCGGTGTCAGGTCATAGGCCCGGTACGAGAGCGTGCGCACGTATCCTTTCGCCGAGAAGAGCGGTCGAGGGGTACCCACCTCGAGCGAGGGCCCGGTCGTGATCGGAACGACCATCATGTCACCCGCGGCCGACCGGAAGAAAATCTCGCGCCCCGTCCGTCCCCACAAAGGCTCGTCGCCGCCGTCCCGCGAAACCTGCCAGCGCCCGTCATCGGTCTTCGGGAAGGGCCGGATGTAGATCTCGTCCCGGCCCGATTCATCCGACTGATAGGCGATATACCGACCATCGGGTGCCATCGTCGCTGCCCGCTCGTCGAATTTCTGGGACGCGATCAATGGTGTCGCGATCGAATTGATTCCGGGATGCAACACCAGGATGTCGCGGGTCGGCAACGTGGTCCGGACCACCAGCGTCTTGCCATCGGGGGCCCAGAGCGCCTCGGCGATCGCCTTGTCGGAACCCAGCAGCCGTTCGCCGCTCCGCTGCCGTCGGTCCGCCGCTCAATATCGAGGCGTTGTTGTTGCCTGGATCGGAGATGGTAGACCAGGCCCGTCCGTCCGGACTCCAGCTCGGCCGGTACTTGAGGAACTCCTCGAAGGTCAGCCGGGAAACGGCCCGTGTTCGAGCTGCTTGATCCAGATATCCGCCGTCTCATTTCCAGCGACGGCAAGGGCAAGGCGGGACCCGTCGGGAGACAGGCTGATTCACTCCGCTGAACGGGCGGTTGAAGGTCCAGCCAGAGTCCACGGACGTCGCGTGTCCATCGCGGGTGATCCAGACCGGCTGCACCGTCTCGCGGAACGTCGCGCGGTTCGCCGGCGTAGTAGGCCAGGTGCCGTCCCCGCCGATGGCGAGATCCGCACCCGTCCCGCCGCAGTGTGGCGATTCCGCTCAACACCGGCACCGCCGGGCCGGTCGTCACCATGCGGTCCTGATCGAACGGAAGCGCAATCAGCGACCCGTCCGCCCGCACAATCAGGAGATGTCCGGTCGGCGCGTATACCGCTCGGAGTCCCCGCTGCAGGATCTTGACCTTTCCGGTCTTGAGGTCAGCCACGCCGATATCGGTGTCGGTCCGTGTGGGTCCGTACCAGACCGAGAACACCACCCCCCGGTTGTTGGGCAACAGCGCGGGATTTAGGTGGGCAAAGGCGTGGGAGGCGGTATCGATCGTTGTGACGACGGTCGGAATCGCCTCCGGTAGCCCGTACTCTGACGATGCCCACCGTGCCGTTGTAGCCGCCGGTGGAATAGATGAATCCGTCCGACGACCACGCCGTCCCACCGGTCGCAATCAGGGTGTCGGAAACCACCACTGGAGAGGAGCCGCCGTCCAGCGGGACAACCGTACAGCGTCTCCGGGGTCGCGGGTTTCAAAGGCCAGCTGGCTGCCGTCGGGTGACCAGCCGAGGCTGGTGCGCACCTCGTCTCGGCGATCGGGCGCGCGTGGAGCTGGTCCCGATCCCGAAGCCAGATCTGCGACTTTCTCGTTTGCTGCCCCGCCCACATACGCCAGGCGCTTGCCGTCGGGACTCGATCGCCATCGTGACCTGCTCCAGCGGGCTGATCGCCTCGAGTCCCCTGCAGCTCGACGGCGTAACGTCGCACCGGCTGGACAGCGCTGGGGCTGGGCTGGGACCAGGCCCACAGTCCGGCGAGCAGAGCGACCGCCCAGGGGAATGCCTTTGCGACGGTGTTCGCCAACCCGGCTTTTGGCGGACCGAGCCCCAGCGGCCTGACTGCGCCGTCATCGGCCCGGTGAAGTTCGGATTGCCCAGCGCGGCCGCGAACTCGGCGCCGGTGGCGAAGCGATCGGCCGGAAGCTTCTCGATGGCGTGCAGGACCGCGGCTTCCACGTGCGACGGAATCGTCCTCCGCTGCGGGATCATCGCCGCGGGGATCGTGGTCATGACCTTCGCGACGATGGCTTGTGCAGTGGGCCCGGTGAACGGCGGCTCGCCGATCAGCATCTCGTAGGTCACCGTGCCCAGAGCATAGACGTCGCCCGGGGCCCGATTTCCCGCTCTCCCATCGCCTGCTCGGGACTCATGTAGCTGCGGCGTGCCGAGCGACATGCCGGTCTCGGTCATCCGGCTGCCGCCGTGCTGTGCTCACCGCCAGCGCAGATGCCGAAATCGGCGACCAGCGCCTGGCCGTCGTGCAGCAGGATGTTCTCCGGCTTGATGTCGCGATGGATGACGCGGTGCCGGTGGGCGTAGTCGAGAGCGCTCGCCGCCTCGGTGGCGATCCGGATCGCGTCGGCGACCGGCAACTGCTTCTCCCGGCTGAGCCGGTCGCGCAGCGATTCGCCCTCGACGAAAGGCATCACATAATAAAGGAAGGAATGAGGCCCATCGCCTTGCTCGGATTGGCCGATCGACTGCCTGCCCCGAGTCGAAGAGAGGCAGGATGTGCGGGTGCTGCAGCGCGGCCGTGGTGGTGATTTCCGCCAGGAACCGCGTCCGGCACCGATCAGTGCGGCAAGCTCAGGGCGCAATACCTTGACCGCGACCTTCCGATGGTGGCTGCAGGTCGGTCGGCGAGATACACTGTGGCCATCCCGCCCTGGCCCACCTCCCGCTCGATGCGGTAGCGGTCGGCGAGCGCGGTCGAGAGTCGATGGTCGATGGTCAAAGGTCGGTCGTGAGTCGTGAGTCGTGAGTCTGCTCGTCCGCGGCTGAAGCCACGATTCACTCGCCGTTGAGACGCCGGACCAGAGCCACAAACCGTGGCTCCGTCCTGAGCGAGGCCAACCGGGGATCGATCTGGACATAGGCCAACACCGTCGAACGCTCCTCATAAGCCTTTTCAAGATACCGGAGTGCCTGATCGCGCTCGCCCAGCCCGGCGTGCACGAGCGCAAAGAAATAGGATGGCACGTAGCTGCGCTCGGCTTCTGGTCTGCAGGACCCGCAGGACGCTTCGGGCCTGCGTGGCTCGCCCCGCAAGCCCGTAGGCATGACCCAGCGAAGACTTGGTGTTGAGACTAGTCCCGCCTAATCGCTCCAGGATCGCGATCGCTTCACCCACCTGCCCCTGCTGCTCCGCAACCAGTGCCAGCCCCCATTTGGACAGCCTGTCGGTGGAGTCGCTCTTGAGCACTTCCATGAGGCCCTGCTTGGCCTTGTCGTAGCGTCCGGCGAAGTAGTCGAGCAGGGCGCGGTTGGTCTGGAGGGATAGAGAGCGGGTCCAGCTCCACGGCGTGGCCGAGTTGGGCAATGGCCTCGTCGAAGCGGCGCCGTGAGGCCAGAAAGCGACTGTAGGAAAAGTACGCGTCTGCGTAGTTGGGCCTCAGCTCGAGGGCCCGCCTGAACTCCTGCTCCGCCGCGCGCCAGTCCCATTCGTAGTAGGCCCGGATGTAGGCGTTGACCGCGTGCGCCTCGGCCAGGGTCTCGTCCAGCTGCAGGGCGTGGACCAGCGCCGCACGGGCCTTGGGCAGCACCACCGCCGGTGGAACGTCGGTGTAGAAAGGAAGCGATGTGTAGTAATTCGCCATGCCCACGTAAGGGGGGCCCAGTCGGGCGCGATACGGCTCGCCTGCTCGAACTGGGCCCGAGCCAGTTCCACTTCCTCCTGCTCCAGGTAGAACCGGCCGCGAAGGAACGCCTCGTAGGCGCGCTGCTCCACCGCGCCGCGTACAGCGAGCCGGCTTTGTTCGGTCCCCTTGACGCTTGCGCCGATTGAACCGGTGAGGGCTGTCGCGATCTCCCGCTGCAGGTCCGGCAGCTCACCGAGGCGACGCTGATAATCCTTCGCAAAGAGAGTGGTGCTGTCTGGGGCGTGAAGGAATCGCAGTCTCACACGAACCGTATCGGCGATCCTGCCGATCCAGCCCTGCACCACGGCTTGAACTCCCAGCTCGCTGCTCAGATCCGCGAGCGATCGTGCCGCGCCTTGGGCCGTGCGCCCCCGAGGAGCGTGAGATGACCTTCAGCGAGCCCACCTCAGCCAGATCGGCGATGAGCCCATCGGTCATACCGAGTCCCAGGTACGTGGTGTCCGGGCTACCGGCCAAATCGAGGAAGGGAAGCACAGCGATCGCGGTGACTCCGCTCGGCACGGGGTGGGATCCGCGTCTCACGATTACCCACACACAGGGCCAGAACCAGAAGCGCGCCAGCCGCGATCGCGGCCGCTTGCCTCGAGCGGCGTTGAGACGAGACGCGGCATGACGGCGGTCATCTGCCGCGGATCCAGCGCATCGAGAAACTGGCGTATCGAGGGGAAGCGATCCGCAGACCGCTTCGGCCATCGCCTTCACAACGGCACCCGCTACCGCTGCCGGCACGTCCTCCCGGCTCTCACGCAAGCTCGGGATCGGCGCGGCCGAGTGGTGGGCCAGGACCACGAGCGGCGTGGGCCCGATGAAGGGCGCCTTGCCGGCCAGCATCTCCGTACAAGGTGCAAGCCAGGCTGTACTGATCGCAGCGGCCGTCCACGACCTCACCGCTGGCCTGTTCCGGGCTCATGTACTGCGGGGTACCAACCACCATGCCTGTGATGGTTAGCTGCTCCGCATTGGCCTGCAGTGCCCGGGCGATGCCGAAGTCAGCCACGACGGCATGGCCTCCGGACAGCATGACGTTCTCTGGTTTGACATCTCGATGCACCACATCGTGCTCGTGGGCGTACTGCAGCGCACTCCCGATTTCGCGGATGATCTGGAGCGCGGTGTCGAGGGGAAGTCGCGTCTCCCGGGCAAGCCGCTCCCGTAGCGATTCACCCTCGACAAATGGCATCACGTAGTAGAGGAACGACTGGGGTCCCTCGCTTCGCTCGGGATGACCTGCGGTCACCTGCCCCGAGTCAAAGAGCGGAAGGATGTGAGGATGTTGCAGCGTCGCCGCGATCTCGATCTCCCGGAGAAACCGCTCGCTCCCGACTATGGCGGAGAGTTCCGGCTTGAGCACCTTGATCGCGACCCGCCGGTGGTGCTTCAGGTCTTCGGCGAGATAGACGACCGCCATCCCGCCGCGCGCCCAGCTCCCGCTCGATGCGGTAGCGGTCGGCCAGGGCAGTCGAGAGACGCGGGTCAATGGTCAATTGGGGCGTTCCGTGCTCACGGCTGTGCCACATCCGCCACCCAGATATCCGCCTGGTGTTCACCCGGCCACGAAGTAGAACCGGTGGCCATCGGTGTCGAACACGCCGCGGACGGTCCTTCCTCGGAATGATCGAAGGTCACGAGCTTGCGGAGCGCCCCGGAGCGGCAGGTCCATCGCCCAGTAGGCCGGGTCACCAGCCGTGTCGGGAGAGAAGGTGTAGAGCGTCCGGCCGTCGGGCCCCATGCGAATCCAGATAGGGACTCGAACCAGCGCGGGAGGCCGGAAGAGCATCGTCGCGGCACCGCCTGCCGGCCGGAACGGCGACCAACCAAGTCCGCTGTCGGTACTTACGGTGAGAAATGGCCGAGCGATCATGCGGTGACGCCCGTCGTGATGCCCGGGTGTACGCGCCGCGGTGACCCCACGGCGCCGGCTTCGAAGTTCGACGCAGTCTTCGAGAACCTGCTGTGTCGCAGTCACCTCCCCGGCTGAAGGCGAGGGTGTTGTTGTCTCGGGCCCCAGACGGCATGCCAGTCGCTCACCGTGTCGGTGGTGACCTGCGCCAGTCCGGCTGCCGTCGGCGCCGCATGGTGAAGACATCGCGGTTGCCGGTTCGGAAGGAGTGAAAGGACACGATGAGTCCCATCGGGAGACCAGTCCGGGGCGAGGTCGTCGGAGGGGTCGTCGTGTCAGCTGTCTGCGGGTGCCGCCTCGGCGAGGCACGACGAAGATGTCGGCGTTCCCGTTTAGGTCGGAGTCGTAGACCAGCCACTTGCCGTCGGGGAAAGGCGTCACCACTTCGCTGGCCTGGTTGCCACTGGGTGATCGGCACGGCAGAGCGCGCAGCTCGACGCTTCCCGTCGGCGGGAAGTCGGACCATCCAGACGTTGAGATCCCGGCTGTACTTCGAATAGGCCAGCCGCTTCCCGTCCCGTGAGAGGGCGATAGTGTGGGCGTCGAGTCCCGTGGTGATCCGCTGAGGCGCTCCGTCCGCCCGCCCACCTGCGGCCGATCTCCCTGGCGATAGATGTCCCGGCCGCCGCCACCGCTCGATACGTAGAGCAGATGCACTCGCGTCGGGCAGCCAGACCGGCGAGACGCTTGAGCGTGGTGGAATCGCTCACCATGACCGGTATGCCGCCGGCGGCGGGCACCACGAACACGGTGCTCGCGGCACAGGTTGCCGAACGCTGCCCCGCCATAAACGAATGTCGAGTTGTCCCGGACGCCGGCCAGCCACTGCCCATCCGGAGACCAGGCCAGCGAGTGCACATCGCTCACCAGGACCCAGCAGTGCGAGCCCAGCTGCCGTCGGCTGCCATGACCATGACGCTGTCGCCCTGTTCGAAGGTCAGGTGCTTCCCATCGGGCGACCACTTGGGCGCCAGCGGCGTACCACCGTCATAGGTCGGCGGTAGAGCCGGCGACATCACCGCCGGTCGGCGGCATGGTGACGATGCTCGACGCCGCTCGAATCGAGGGAGACGAACGACCAACCGCCGGCCTGTCGGGAGACCAGTTGGGCGAGATCTGATCGCCGGGAATGCTCATCGGTGATGTTCACCGCCCGCCCGCCGTCGGTGGGCTCAAGAAAATCTTCCGCCGTCGCCGCATTGGCGGCGACGTAGGCCAGGAACTGCCCGTCGGGCGAGATGGCCGGGAGGACTCTCGAGACCTGGTGCGCTGGTGAGTCGGCTGGTCTTCGTGAGACTCAATCAGCGGTCCCACGGTCGCCTCGCCTGGCACAGCAGCCATCCACCGGCGGCCATCACGATCACCGCCGCTGACCAGGAGCAGCATCCAGTTTCGCCCCGCCGTCGCCGTGTGCCGCCGCCGCTCACCGGCTGAGTGTGGCGTCGGTGTCATGCCGCCGCTCGGCGTCGCCAGCGGCTCGAGCACTCCGAACCAGCTCGTCCGCCGTCTGGAAGCGATCGGCGGGCCGCTTCGCGAGGCAACGCATCACCACGCTCTCGAGCGCGGGCGAGAGACCTGGCGCCTTTGCGCGCACGCCGACCGGCGCCTGCGTCACGTGCGCCGCCAGGGTCTGCTGTGGATTCAGCCCAGTGGAAGGGCGGGTAAGCCGGTGAGCATCTCATAGGCCAGCACGCCCGAGCGCATAGATGTCCACCCGGCCGTCCAGGTGCGGATCGGCGGTGGCCTGTTCCGGCGCCATGTAGGCCGGCGTGCCCAGGGCAACACCGGCTGTGGTCATCTGCTGCCGCCCGGACGCCTCGGTCACCGCCTCTGGCGACGCCGAAGTCCATCACCATCGCGTGCCGGCCGGAGAGCATGATGTTCTCCGGCTTGATGTCGCGGTGAACCACACCTGCCCGGTGCGCGACGGCGAGCGCCTCGGCGATCTCGCTCAGGAGCCGCACGGCCTCGTGCACCGGAACTCGCCGGAGCGGGCGATACGCTCCCGCAGCGTCTCGCCCTCGACGTACGGCATCACGTAGTAGAAGAAGCCCTCCGTGTCGCCGGAGTCGATGAGGCCGGAGGATATGGGGATGGGTGAGGCGGGCCGCGACCTCGATCTCACGGGCAAAGCGCTCCGAACCCATCGTGGCGGCCAGCTCAGGGCGCAGTACCTTCACCGCCACCTCTGCGATGGTGCTTGAGGTCCTCGGCGAGATACACCGTGGCCATGCCGCCCTGGCCCAGCTCCCGCTCAATGCGGTAGCGGTCAGCGAGGGCGGTCGGATAGTCGAGGGTCGATGGTCAATTGTCGATGGTCGTTGGATGCCTTGGCCAACATGCCGTCAGCCGGTCCGCTCAATGCTTCGCTTTCACTCTCGCCTTCAGTTCCTCGAACCAGTTCTCGACATACACCACATTGGTGGGGTGTCAGTGGTCCGTTCCCGGATCATCACGAAGTGCTTGTCGTCGGGTGCCACATCGTACTGCTGCCGATTTCTGGCCGAGCGGTAACCGGATAGGGAGAAGAGCGGGCGAGGAGTGCCGGCCACAAACGTCGTCCCGGGGGTGATGTCCACCGCCATCATCTGATTGCCGCTCTTGAAGAACAGTTGCCGGCCGCTGTGCGACCAGCGGGGCTCGATGCCGCCGCCGCGGGAGACTAGCTGAGTCGAGCTCGCCGATGGGAACGCCGTGACGTAGACCTCCCGCCGTCCGGTCGCATCGGAACCGTAGGCCAGCCAGCGGCCGTCCGGCGAAAGCGAGATCATCGTGGTGGTGTTCTTGTCGACCACCACCGGCAGCAGGGCCGTGTCTCCGTGGAAGGCGCCGAGCCCGGACGTTGGCATCGGCCCCGGCTTCATCGGAACGAAACACCAGCCATTCCCCATCCCGTGACACCTCGGCTTCCCAGAGCCCGGAGCTGTGATGCAGAAGCAGCTGGGCCGGCCCACTCCCGTCGACCCTCATCTGGTAGATATCATAGGCGTCCTGGCTTCCCCGCCCTCACATCAGAGAGGAAGACGACCGATCGTCCGTCGGGGGTCCAGAAGGGCCGCCAGTTCACCGAGCCGGTCTGCGTCAGCTTCTGCCGGGTTCCGTCGGACCGCCGAATCCACAGTTGGGTCGGACCGTCCTGCACACTCACGGCCAGTGCCTTACCATCGGGTGAGATTGCCGGATACGCGAAGTCCGCCCGCCAGCTCGAATCGAGTGGTTCGGCCTTCCCATCGAGCGAGACCAGCACCAGTTCCGCCCCCGCCGCCACGGTCGACATTGAGCGAGTAGAGCGCGCTGCCGGAAGCCGACAGGGTGAACTCGCTCGGCGCCACATCGTCGATGATGGGGATCGCGCCCGAGGTGATCTTGAGCGTCTTGAGATCGAAGCCGACGGCAAACAATCCGCCTGCCCGATCGGTGTAGAAGCAGATGACCCGTGGGCGCATACTCAGCCCCTGGCCGCACCGGAGACGCAGAAGCCGGCCACTGTCGGCCGCAAAGTCGAACACGTAGAGCGACGACTCGATGGCGCAGTTCCGGGACAGGCGCTGTACAACACCCCGTGACTGCCGGGTAGTGGCGCGATTGTCCCAATGTTCTGGCGTCCCGGCGTAGTGTCGCTCCGAACCGGACGGCTGGGACCGCCGTCCCCAGGTATCCGGCGTAGCCGCTGAGAGGCGTCCGGATACACGATCGTCCAGTCATCCAGCCAGGTGGCGATGGGGTAGGTGTTGTCGCCATCGGTGGCGAGGGTGATGGCACCTCCACCCTCGACCGGAACCTTCCGCAGCCTACCATCGATGGTCATGTAGCCGACCCACTCCGCCGTCCGGGGAGAAGAACGGCGACAGCCCTCCCTCCGTCCCGGCCATTGGTCTCGCCTGGGTCTCATACCGGAGCTTCCGCATGAGCGGGGTCGAGTCGTTGCTCCGGTCGCTGAAGACGATGCTCGAGCCGTCGGGCGCAATGGCGGCCTGGGTCATGATTCGCTCCGAGCCCGGCGTCAGGAATTGCCCGACCGGATGCCGCCAGAGCAGCACCCGCTGACGCGTGGTCGGGACGGCCGGCATCGGACGCAGCCATCCGGCCGCGGCGACGACGAGCAGCAGCATGGCGAGGGCCAGCCCGGTGTAAAGCCACCGGCGATCCAGCGTTGGTTTGACCCTCGCGACCGCTGCGCTGGAGGTTGTCCCGGTCGCGGTGAAGCGGGAATCGCTCAGGGCGTCCGAGAATGCCTTGGCCCCCTCGAACCGGTCAGCCGGTAATTTCTCGAGCGCGGTGAACACCGCCGCCTCGACGTGCGCCGGAATCGTGCGTCGTTGGGTGAGGAGGGAACGGGGTGCCTCGGTCATCACCCGCGCCACGATGGCCTGAGCGGTCGATCCGGTGAACGGCGGGTCTCCCGAGAGCATCTCGTAGAGCACGCAGCCCAGGGCGTACACATCGGAGCGGCCGGTGATGGTTCGCTCGCCCATGGCTTGCTCGGGTGACATGTAATGCGGGTCCCCAACGACATTCCCGTCTCGGTGATGCGGTTGCCACCGGCGGTGGAGACGGCGATGGCAATGCCGAAGTCGGCCACCAGGGCCTGGCCGTCATGCAGCAGGATGTTCTCGGGCTTGATATCGCGGTGGATGACACCGTGACGGTGGGCGTAGTCGAGCGCCGAGGCCGCTTCGGATGCGATACGCAGCGCGTCGGGAATGGGAAGTTGCTTCTCCCGGTTGAGCCGATCCCGCAGGCTTTCACCCTCGACGAAGGGCATCACGTAGTACGCGGTGCCGTTCACTTCGCCGCGTGTCGATCAAGCCGAGAATGTGGGGATGCTGCAGTGCCGCGATGGTTTGAATCTCGCGCACGAAGCGGTCCGCGCCGATGACCGCGGCCAGCTCGGGACGGAGCACCTTGATCGCCACCTTGCGCCGGTGCTTCAGATCCTCGGCGAGATACACCGTGGCCATACCACCCTGGCCCAGCTCCGCTCGATGCGGTAGCGGTCGGCGAGAGCCGTGAGTCGCGAGTCGATGGTCAATGGTCAGTCGATGGTCGATGGTCTTGGGTCGTGGGTCTTGCGTCTTCGGTCATGACGGCGCTGCATCCTCCATGGCATGGTCCTGTACATTTCGACTCACGACCATCGACCATCGACCCGTTCCCCTCCCACGGCACCGAAGCCGTCGCGGATGCCGCTTCACCGATTCGCCAGTCAGAAATACTGGAGCATCGAACGCTCGGGCCACCGGAGCCTCCACGTCGATGTAGCGTTCAGTCAGCGCCGCGGCCGGAACCCGGCCGCAGGATGTGATCATGAGGGATGCCTTAAGGTTACCAGTCGGGGAGAAGAGAACCAGAGAAGCTGAAAAAGGGCGGGGAAGGGGAAGGGAAGGGTGAGGGAACAGCGGGGGCGCCTTCCGACTTCGAATGACACTCTGTCCCTTTTCCCTTTCTCCCTTTCCTCTTTCCCCTTTCCCTTTTCCCCTTTCCCCGTTCTCCTGCCGCCGTATCGTCCAGCTCCCACCACCAACGCCAGCGACCGCGACGGATCCGGTTACCCGACTGAATGAGGCTCTCGCCGGCCGCTACGTCATCGAGCGCAAGCTCGGCGCCGGCGAGTATGGCTACCGTCTATCTCGCCCGGGACCTCAAGCACGATCGGAAGGTCGCGCTCAAGGTGCTCAAGCCGGAACTCGCAGCGGTGCTCGGGGCGGAGCGGTTCGTGCAGGAGATCAAGACTACGGCGAGCTCTGCAGCATCCGCACATCCTGCCGCTCTTCGATAGCGGGCGGACGCGCGGTATGACGGAGGTTGTCCGACGACTTCCTGTATTACGTGATGCCCTACATCGAGGGCGAGACCCTCCGCGACCGATTGAATCGCGAAACGCAGCTCGGCGTGGATGAGGCGGTGCGGATCGCCCGCGAGGTGGCCGACGCGCTCGACTACGCCCACCGGCACGGCGTCATCCACCGCGACATCAAGCCCGAGAACATCCTGCTGCACGACGGTCGCGCCCATGGTGGCCGACTTCGGCATCGCGCTCGCCGTGAGTGCCGCCGCCGGCGGCCGGATGACCGAGACCGGCCTCTCGCTCGGCACGCCGCACTACATGAGCCCCGAGCAGGCCACCGCCGACAAGGAGATCACGTCCCGGGCCGACATCTACTCGCTGGCTGCGTGCTGTACGAGATGCTTGCCGGCAATCCGCCGCACATCGGTGCCACCGCGCAGCAGATCATCATGAAGATCGTCGCTGGAACCGGCCGAGTCGGTGACCGAAGGTCGGAAATCGGTCCCGCTCAACGTCGCCGCGGCCGTTGCCCGGGCAATCGAGAAACTGCCGGCGGACCGGTTCGAAACCGCCAAAGGCGTTCGCCGACGCGCTGGCCAATCCCAACTTCAGCACCACGAATGCCGGGGCGATTGTCCCGGCTCCTCTGCGTTGAAGCGTGGGGTGTCGCCCTGGTGGCTCGCCCTCGCGGTCGGCGTGGCCGCGGTCGCACTGGCAGGCTGGCTCTGGAGCGCGCTCCGGGCTACTCCGCCGGTACAGCGCGCCCGTTTCACCGTCGCCTTCGGCGACAGCGCCCGCCTCCGGACCGACGAGATCGGCGTCGGGCTCACCATTTCGCGAGATGGATCTCACCTGGCCTGGGTAGGCGGCTCTCCCACCCGCCAGATCTACGTGAGGGCACTCGATGATCTGGTGCCCAAGGCGGTCCCCGGATCGGAGAGCGCGAAGGATCCGCAGTTCCTCACCCGATGGGAAATGGCTCGCGTTCGTCCTGTCGGGTCGCCTCCTCAGGGTTCCGCTCGCCGGTGGGCCGTCCCGGTCATCGCAGACCGGGTCACGAGCTACTCCTGGGGCGAGAAGGCGATGTGATCGTGTTCGCGGGCAATCCCAGCAGTGCCAACGCGGGTCTCTGGCGGGTGAGTGCCGCCGGCGGCCGCCCTGAACGCCTTGTCCAGCCCGACAGCGCACGCGGAGAAGCCGGCGACCTCTGGCCCCACTTTCTGCCGGGAGGCAAGGCGGTGGTCTTCGAGGTTCGCCTGGCGATTGCGGAGAACGACTCACTCGCCGTCGTTCGGCTCAGCGACGGACGAGTGACTCGCCTCGGCATCCAGGGCAACAACCCCCGCTATGCCGTGAGCGGCCACCTGCTGTTCGGGCGGATCGATGGAACTGTCACGGCAGTTCGCTGCGACCCCGGAAGCTTCAAAGTCTCAGGGCCGGAGGTCGCGGTCCTCGAAAGCGTCATCTGCGCCTCGGGTGGCGTAGCCGCCTCCGGAGCGGCCGCGTTTGACCTGGCCAGCAACGGCACCTGGTGTACGCGCAGAAACGGACCGAGGGACACCTCGTGCTGGTAGACCGGCAGGGAACTACCCGTTTGCTCCGACCCGAAATACAGCCCTACGCCAACCCGCGATTTTCACCGGACGGCACCCGCCTCGCCTTGACGATACGGGGAGTAGCCGGTTCGTCCGACATCTGGATCGAGAACATCGCGGCCCGAACCCTCACTCGATTCACCACCGACGGAGTCAGTGATCAGCCGGGCTGGACCGCCGGATGGGCGCCGCATCGGCTGGCGGACCAAAGGCGACAGTGCCCTGTTCGATGTGAAGTGGGCCCCATCCGACGGGAGTGGCACACCCGAGCTGCTGGTCAGGGACGGGTGGAGTGCGGTCTTTGTGCGCTCGGGCGATCGCTTCTTCACCAACGCGGTGCACCCGGCTACCGCTGGCAGAGATCGATCTCGTATCGCTCGACTCAGCGCGACACCGCACGGTGTTTCAAAACACCCGCGCCAGCGAGTTTGCCCAGAAAGTGTCGCCCGATGGGAACTGGGTGGCCTTCATGTCGGATCAGTCGGGCGTGTTCGAGGTCTACGTGCGAGCGGTCTCGGTCCCACCGGGATCCCACCAGATCACCACCGACGGCGGGTCGAGCCGACTTGGGCGCCCAGCGGGCTGGGACACGTACTACCGCTCCGGCGCCAAGATCATGTCCGCCACCATTGCCACGACCGCGACTTTGCCGTGGCCCAACGCGATACCGTGCTCGACGATGGTTCCAGCTCGGCACCGTCTTCGCCAACTACGACGTCTCGCCCGACGGCCGGAACTTCGTGATGGTCCAGTCCGCCGGCGGCGAAACCCCACCGGTCATCGTGCCGGGCTGGCTCGACGAATCGGTGGAACGGATGAAGCAGGCGACGCGATAAAGCGGGAAAAGCGGAAGGGAAAAGGGAAAGGGGAAAGGAAGGGAATGGTTTCGAGCCAGTGGCGCGTTGATCTGGCACCCTTGGGCGTCGGCCCTCTTCGCACAGCTCCAGCGGTGCTCGCTTTGTGCAGCTGAACATCGCCGAAGGGGCCTCCCTTTGGCCCCAGCCCTACATACACCCGCCACCTGGGAATCGCCTACGCGGTCCGCGGTCGAGACAAGTGAATTGATCGAGCTCCTGCTCGAGCCTGGTTCCATCCCGCGTCCGGTCGGACAGGAACTGTTAAGAGACGCCAAGCGCACCCAGCAATTGTTGATTGGCCTGCTGAAACGCCGCCGGCCCCTCTAGGACCGGTCATCATCCCGGGGCCGCTTCTTCCACCTTTTCCCCTTTTTCCCCTTTCCCCTTTCCGCGGTTCTCCCGCCTCTGCCTCACGCCGCCAACCCGTACCGCTCCTGCAGCACGCACGCCCTGAGCAGCAGCATCAGCACCTGGTCATTAGTCGAACCCTGTGATCCCTCGTCCATCGTTGGCAACTGGTCCAGCAGATTCAGCACTTCGGCGCGATGCCGCCCTGACCCAGCTCCCGTTCGATGCGGTAGCGGTCGGCCAGCGCGGTCGAGAGATGAGTGGTCGATCGTCAAGGTGTCAGGTGTCAGGTGTCAGGTGCTAGGTGTCAGGGCCAGGGAATTCCGTGATTACTGATTGCCGATTTTCTTCGCCGAGCTGCCGAGCCGCCGAGCCGCCGAGCCGCGAGCCGCCGAGCCGCCGAGCCGCCGAGCCGCGACGCCGAGGCGCGCTGTCCACGCCTCAGCGCGGTCGTTCGAGATCGCCAACGGCGGCCAGTGCCGCCGCACACCGTCGCGCTGCGGAATACGTGACGGCTCGGATCAGTCCGCATCCGGAGGTAATTCCGGTAAGCGCGAATGGCGCCGGGCTTGTCGCCCGACAATGCTGCCAGCTCGCCCTCGAGCCTGAACGACTCGGCGAGGCCCGCCGCTTCGGGTTCCCCCAGGGGCTGTACCTGCGCCGCACCGCACGCAACGCCCGATCGATTCGACCCTGCGACTGATCATACAGTTGGGCCAGGAGAATCGAGGCCCACGTGTTGCTGGCAGGTCGTCCCACCCACAGCGAATCGGCCACATCCAAGAGAGCGCTGCGCGGCAGGATCGCCTCGCTTGACCGCCACCCAGGCATCGAAGGTCGGCGCCCAGCGAAACCAGAATCCCTGCAGCGTGTCCTGCGCTGCCTTTTCCCGATAGGACGCCATCAACGGGGTAATCGCCGAGTGGTCACCATCCACAAATCGCTGGAGACTGGCCGCGTCTTTGTTGCCGGCAAGAATGGACGTATCCGGTGCTTCTGCCCCGTACCACGTGGCGCCGAGCGACCGACTGAATGGCGGCGGAAACCGGGTTCAGGGTGCGCAAGGTATCCAGCCACCGCGCGGCCTCGGCTGGGCGGCCACGGTTCAGCAGCACGTACCAGCGGGTAAACGCCATGTCCACGCGGTCGGCCTTGGTGGCCGACAGTTGATGAACGGCGATCCAGCAACTCCACCTGGTGGGCCACGGTCACGCTGTCCAGCGGATTGAAAAACAGAATGCCCTGTGGCACACCACGCGATTGCGTGCCGAGAGTTGGCGAGGAATGCCTCGATGCCTTGACTGTCGCGCTTCGATTGGAGCAGGTCCCACTGCGCACTCCGGAACTCTCCCCGATGGAATCGAGCGCGATCTGCCGCCGGGTCCAGAGCTCCTCCGCGCCGCCGTGTCCGACATGACAAAGGCGAGTCTGTAGGTGCAGGATCGACCGCCATACAGCGAGTCCCGGCTGAAAGGCCTGCTCGAACGCCTTGCGCGCCCGCACCTCCGGATCCGGATGTCTGGACAGGCGAGCGCCGCCATGTGAAGCGCGAGCCATCGCCGAGGTAGTAGCCAGGCCTCGGCGCTCTCCGGCATCAAGCCGGGCCGCCCGTTCGGTGTCCGCAATCTGATCGGTCCAGGCATCTGACGCGGGTATCGTGAACCGAGGCGAGGGGAAGAAAGGCCTCGGTCTGCGGGTTCAGCCTGTTCCGGTATTGCCATGCCAGTCGACGGACCCGGTTCATGTCTCCAGTCGACGGATGCCAGCCGTCCCCTTCGATCAACCAGGGGAGAGCGCCAGGGCGAAGGTCGAATCGCAGCTGACCGCGCGTTCCAGGAGCGGAGTCGCGGTCTGGAATGCGCCGCGCCACAGGCGGTCACCCCGTCGAGATAGGCGCGGAGTGCGTCGAGATTGGTTGTTGTGAGCGCGCTCAGTTGCGCAGACTGCACCGCCGGCCCCGAGCGCCAGCAGTTGAGCGGTCAGCCGATCGACCAGGACGAACAGACTGTCTTTGACCCTGACGCTGGTTTGTGCCAGCATCTGGCCGCCTGGCATTCCGATCAGCGACCCACTGAGCACCAGGCATGATCAGGCGGACCCACGATGCTGCCCTGGAGTACGCGTCCCGCTCCGACCTTTCTGGCAACCCCGGCAACCGCGTCTTCGGGGCAGGTCAACGGTCTCCGTGCCACCCGCGTCCCGCACCGCCGCGAGTACCGAGCGGGTATCGGCGGCGCGGGGCCGCCCTGCCCGGTGAGCTTCGCCTGCAGCAGGTCCACCATGCCCTGCCGCAGGTACTGGACGCTCGGATCGGCGCCGGCCACCCGGAACGGCATCACCGCGACAACATTGGATCGAGTGCTCGTGATCCCGCGCGGGACTCAGGGCTTCCATCAGCACCACGCCAGTCCGATCAGCAGCAGCACAGTGCGCGCTGACCGCGCCTGACCGGCTCATTCCCGCCCCGCCGGCCTCTGTCCTCGCCCTGTTCAAGGCGCCCAACCGCCTTTCCGCGCCGCGACCTGCCCACCGCCAGGTCGGCGCCGTGCCACCGGTCCGGCGTGGCCGCCTGCTCGAGGACAAGCAGCAGTCCATCCGCCGCTCGGAAACCGATCCGCCGCCGCCGCTTCGCGCGAGGCACTTCATGACCGCGGCTTCCAGCGCGTGGGCGACAGGCCCCGGTCGACCGCAGGTTCTGGGAAGTGGAGCGGGCGGCCGTGCGGATGGGACAAGTGCGGGGCGAGCGTCTGCTGCAAGTGTGAGGCCGAGTCGGGGAATGGGGTGTGGCCGGTCAGCATCTCGGTAGCCAGGCGAGAATGCCCACCGGCGTAGATGTCCACCCCCGCCCGTCGATGTGCGGATCGGCCAGGTGGCCTGCTCCGGCGCCATGCAGGCCGGCGCGCGCCGAGCGCCGCTGCCCGGCCGACGTGAGCGTATGGGCGCCGGTCGCTTCGGTCACCGCCTCGGCGACCCCGGAAGTCCATGACGAGGGCATGGGCGGCACGGACAGCGTGATGTTAGTCGCTGGCTTGATGCCCAGGCGGTGGACGACTCCTTTGGCATGTGCGGCGGCAAGCGCGTCCCACCACTTCGGCCAGGAGCTTCACCCGCGTCGTGCACCGGCAGCCCCCCGGCGGGCGAGGCGGTCGCGCAGCGGATCCCCTCCACGTACGGCATCACATAGTAGGAAGAACTGCGGACGCTTCACCGGAGTCGAGCAGGGGCAGGATGTGGGGATGCTGCAGCTGTGCCGCGACCTGGATCTCATGATTGAACCGCTCGGCGCCCGGATGTCGCGGCCAGCTCGCTGACGCAGCACCTTCACCGCCACCTTGCGCCGGATGCTTGAGGTCCTCGGCGAGGTACACCGTGGCCATTCCGCCCTGGCCCAGCTCCCGTTCGATGCGGTAGCGGTCGGCGAGGGCGTGGATAGTTGGGAGTCGATGGTCAATGGTCTCATGGTCGTGAGACGTAAGACGTGAGAAGTGAGACGGGAATCAAGGCTTGCTTCACGGTTCAGAGCGTTTCCGCAGGCTCCCCGCCGAGTCGCCGAGTCGCCGAGCCGCCGAGTCGCCAGCCCTATAGGCCGGTCCGGGCGGCTGAAGCCGCGACTCGGCTGATGTCGCCAAAGCGACCACAAACACCCAAGCCACGTCGCTTCAGCGACCGACCGGCTGGCGTCGACAGTCAATGGTCGATGGTCTTCATGGCTTCGCATCGACAAAACCGGATGAGCGGTGAGGAGCACGCGACTGCAGGACGCAGGACCATCGACCCGCGACTATCGACCATCGGATTCACTTCCCGCCGCTGCAAACTTGGTTCCCCGACTTCGCGGTGAACCGCGTTGAGCACCACCGTCAACCGGTATTGTTCTCTTCTGCTCCGGTCGTACCACGCCCTTCTGCAGCATGACAAATGACCGGTCGTCGGGGAGTGACATCGTAGTTGCGATGGTAGGGCAGGAGCAGGTGCGTGGCCTGGTGGAGAAGAGTGGCCTCGTGGCGTGCCGGCTTTGAAGTCGGGGATTCCGCCGTGACCGGCGACCACTACGAGGAGCTGTCGGAACTGGTCCACGTAGAAAATTTCCCGGACCGGAATGAGACCAGGCCGGCGCTGATCCACCGGCGGCCGAGAGCTGCCAGCGGGCGCGGTCAGTTGCTGGGAAGGGACGGACATAGACCTCCTCCCGACCCGATTCGATCGAGACGTAGGCGATCCAGTGTCCATCGGGGCAGAGCGCGGCCATGTACTCGTCGAACGGACCGGCGCGCTACGGTGATGCGAGTCGTATCACCCGAGAACTGCTCGGGCGTAGATATCGCGAAAGCCCGCGCTCACGCCGGTGAGTATACCAGCCAGCGGCCATCCCCTGGACCACCTGACTCGTCCACCTGAGCGGTGTCGCCGGGGAGGAGCCGCTCGGGCTACTGCCGCCGTCTGCCCGGATCTGATAGAGATAGGAAAGCTCGCGATCCCGATTGGAGGTATAGCTCAAGGTGCGCCCGCCGGGCCGCCACGCGGCGCGATAGTTGAGCGAACCATCGAAGGTGAGACGGTGAGTGCGCCAGCATCAAGCTGCTTGACCCAGGAGTTGGCTGGAGGGAAGAGGTAGGCGAGGCCCACCGCGAGGCGCTTGCCATCGGGTGAGTGACATGCTATTGAGAGTTACTCTCCAGTCGGGGTCCAGAATCGTCGACTTTCCCAATCGATCCACGCGGGCGATGAGACCTATGTTCGAGAATCCCGCTCTGGTTCGAGGGCAGGTACACCAGGGCACCATCGTCCGCGATACTCAGCTCCGGGCACGATACCGAGTTCCAGGCGCACACCATTCAGGAGGGTGCCGGTGGCGCCAGGAATTGAAGTGCCTGGGCGTCGAATCGTCCTCCGATCAGGGTACCGTCCTGCTGCACGGCGACCAGATATCCCGTTCGGCAGGTACTCAGCCCCGGGCGACGTTGGTGAGAATCGTATCCCGCTTGAGCGGTGCCGACGGTGCAGCGCCTCCAGAGTCATCTGCACGCAATTGTTGTTGCACTCGGTAAGCAGGAATACATCCTTCCTGGGGAGGCGCATCGGAAAGGCGAGGTCGCCCGATACCCCGCGAGGTTGCTGGCCTCGAGCGCCGCGGAGCCGCCCGCCGCCGGCGGGCACACTTCTGGAGCCTCGAAGTGGTGGAGAAGACGATCCGGTCGTCGGCGAGCCAGAAGCGCCCGACGCCAGGTGTTCGTGGATGCGGAGATCGGGAGAGCAGCACCGGCGTCCCCCGGATGCGGAGACCTTGGCCAGAGCCTTCCCGCCGCGGTATAACCGACCCAGCGGCTATCGGGAGAGAAGAAGGGCCATCCGCCCCCTCGGTTCCCGCCGAGCTGCCGGGGAGTGAGTCGTCGCCCCGATCCCGCACCATCCAGTCTGGCGGGTGCTCCCGGCGGCTGGGGAAAATAAAGACGAGGCTCGAACCGCCAGGGCGCCAGAACGAACGCCGCCCCGGCGTAGAGCGGGAGATTGACCCGAAGGTCCGGCAGATCCATCAGAAAGCCGGGTCACCGGCTGCGCCGGCTTTTGTGCTGACCGCGGAGGGCGAAGAACACTGCGGCCAGCGAGGTGAAGGCCAGCGCGAGGGTACAGCGGTGCTCGGCGGCTCGGCGGCGGAGCCTGGGTCCCGAGCGGAGCGAGGGAGCCGCTCTCGGCCTTTCGCCCCGTCCCCGTTCAGCGCTGCGGCGAAGCTCGGCCGCAGTCCCAGAAGCGATCGGCCGAAGCAGTTTCTCCAACACGCCGTGAGCACCGCGTCCTCGACCTGGGGCGAGCGCCGGTCCCGGCGCGGCGATTGAGCGGCGCCGGCTTTCTCGGTCATCACCTTCGCCACGATGGATTGCGCCGTGGGCCCGGTGAAGGGCGGCTCGCCCAGCAGCATCTCGTAGGTCATGGCGCCGAGGGCGTAGATGTCGCTCCGGGCGGTGATCTCCCGCTCACCCATCGCCTGCTCGGGGCTCATGTAGGTCGGGGTGCCGAGCGACATGCCGGTCTCGGTCATCCGGCTGCCGCCCGCCTTGCTCGCGGCCAGCGCGATGCCGAAGTCGGCCACCAGCGCGCGCCCGTCGTGCAGCAGGACGTTCTCCGGCTTGATGTCGCGATGGATGACGTTGTGGCGGTGGGCGTAGTCGAGCGCACTCGGCGACCTCGGTCGCGATGCGCACCGCGTCCGCGGATCGGGAGCTGCTTCTCCCGATTCAGCCGGTCGCGGAGCGACTCGCCCTCGATCAAGCGGCATCACGTAGAAGAGGAAGCGACGCAGTCGGCGGCCGCCTCCGCCCGAGTCGAACAGCGGCAGGAATGTGCGGATGCTGCAGGTTCGCCGTGGTCTTGATCTCGCTCAGGAACCGCTCGGCGCCGATGACCGCGGCGAGCTCGGGGCGCAGCACTTTGATCGCGACCTTGCGGTCGTGCTTCAGGTCCTGGGCGAGATACACCGTGGCCATGCCGCCCTGGCCCAGCTCCCGCTCGATGCGGTAGCGGTCGGCGAGCGCGGCGGCGAGGCGCGAGTGGGAATCGGCATGGCGTCCGTGTACTGAAGGGACTCCTGCCTCCCACGTCATGTCGCTTAGCGAATAGCCGAGTCGTCGCTCTAGCGTTGGACAGCGCGGCCGTGAGGCGACCGGCCGAGGCGCTCACCGTGCCGACGCCATGGCTCCCTTGGAGCTCGGGCCGCCAGTTGAAGATCACGCTCAAGCGCCTCGCCTGGGCATCGCCGGAACTGAGCATCAGGAACCGCTTGCCATCGGGATGCACGTCGTAGCTGCGGTAGAACTCCTGCAGGGCCATCCCCGGCCGCGAGAACAGGAAACGGGGCGCTGTGTTCGAACTCCCGGCCAAGACCCACCGGGACCGCGTACATGTCGCCGCGCGGGTTCCGGAAAACAGCTCGGTGCCGTCCCGCCGCCACTAAAGGTTCCATCCCCCGCCGACCGAAATGGCGAACTTCGCCGAGTCGACGTTGGGAAACGGCCGCACGTAGACCTCGTTGCTGCCGGACTCGTCCGAGACGTAGGCCAGCCAGCGCCCGTCAGGCGAGAGAGTCATCGCGAAGGTGTCGTAGCGCGACTGCAGCAGCTTCCGGGGTACGCTGTCCACGCCATTCTCCTTGACCAGCAGGTGCCGGGTTCCCTGGGCCGAGCCCTCGACCGGAACAACGTGTACCGGCCACTCCGGTCGAACCAGATTTCATCGTAATCGGAGGTGCTTTTCCCAACGGCAAGGGCGCTGTCGCTGCCATCGGCTCGCCGCATCCAGGCCGTCCGGTGGGCGCCCCGGGTCGCGAGAAAGCCCAACGTACCGGCCATCGGGCGTCCAGACTGGTCGATCGGCGTCCTCGAGCTCGAAGGAGAGTCGACTGAACCCTCCGGTACGGAGCCGTTTCACCCAGACCTGACTGCCACCGGAAACGTGTCTGGGTCAGGGCGAGCTGGGTTCCATCGGGCGAAATCGTGGCGGACGAAAAGTTGCCTTTCAGGGATGGTATCGACCGGCACGTCATGACCGGCGCGATCGACCCAGAGGACGCCGACATTACCACCATGCTTCGGTTGGTAGACCAGCGTGCCATTCTCGGCGAGCGCGAATTGCACGGTCCCATTGGAGATCTCGTCCTGGACGTCCTCGAGCACCAGCTCCGGAGCGCCGGTGAGCCGGTTCTTCCCGGCGTCGAAATGGGCGACCAGGAGTCGGCCCTCCGATCCCCCAATGACGATGAGGTCCGGAGCGAGGTACCTCGGGTAGGAGCCCTCGGCGAGGACGGTCACCGCCCCGGTCGCGAGATCGACGACGCCCACCCGGTTCGATCCCAGCGATCCTTTCCATAGCATCACGAACGCCTGTTTGCTTCCGGGCAGGACGTCCGGGAAGTCGTGTTCCTTGACGCCGCTGGCGGAATCCGGATGGGAGATCTCTGGTGACGACGCCACCGGCGGCGGCAACGCGGAGAAGGCTGCGGGCGCTGTTGGTGAAATAGATCTGGCCGTTGTCGCCCCAATCGGCGCCGCCGAGAAGATGCGACGGAATCCCGCACCACCGTGCGGGCGACTCCTCCCGTTGCCGGAATGACCTTCATGTTGGTGCGCCCCTCCCGCCGCGGTGAAGAAGCCGATCGATTCACCGTCGGGGGAAAAGAATGGAGCAAAACGCACCTTTGGTATCGGGAAGTCTGCGGGCAACCGGCTGGTCGAGATCGCGCACCCAGAGGGCGGCGTCCGCCTCCGTCGTTGCCAATGAAGGCGCGGAGCTCCGGTAGAAGAGGTCTCGCCAGAAAATCCGCCTGCCGGGAGACTCCGCGTGCTCCTATCGTGTCAAACTCGACGTGCCAGGGAACTCGTCCTGTTCGTCTCCGGCTGCTGGCCCGGCACCGCAGCGATCGGCACCAGGAGGGCACCGCAGCCTGGGCTGTTACCGGCAGGCGCTGTTCGTCTGGCCTGGTACCGGGATAAGCGGACATCCCCGGCTGGGCGCCGGGTTCGGGCTGTCGCGGCGACGTCGTACCGCTACGTAGCCGGGGCACGACGGTGAACGGCGCAGGCGCCCGGACTGGAGGAGGCGCTAGAACGCGCAGTGAAGGAGGGGCGCCGTACGTGATCCTGGACGGCAAGATCGTCGACTCCGACCGGTGCCATGAGAAAACGCTCAGCCGCAAGGGCCGGGAAATCGACCTGTGGTACTCGGGAGAGAAGAAGGACTTCGGCGGGAACATCCAGGCCCTGTTCTACCCCGGACGGCCTGCCGATGTGGGTCTCCGGACGTGCTGCCGGGCAACGTCCATGACCTGGCCGCGGCACGGGAGAATGTCCTGCCGGTGCTGCGGACTTTCGTCGGCGAGGATGCCCTGGCCCTGGCCGACTGCGGAGTACGAAGGCGCAGGTCACGGCATCCTCACCCCGGTGAAGAAGCCGACGGGCGTCAAGGAACTGGACATTAACGCACGCGCACCCGGAATGCGCTGCTCCGGTCCGGCGCGGTGCCTGGGCGAACGCGGCTTCGCGCTGCTTTCCCAGCGCTGGAAGACGCTCCAGCACGTCACCGCCAGTCCGGCAGAGATCGGCCCCATCGCCCGCGCCGCCTCGCGTCGTGGTGCTATTCGAGCACAAGATGACTCACGTGAAAGTCGCTGAGGAAAACCTGAGTGCGGGCCGACCCTTGAGGGCATCAGATACGTCCACCACGGCGAGGCTGGCGGATGCTCCCGCGTCGGTGAACCTGTTTGAGTCGGCCACCACGATCCTGGTCCCATTGCGGACCAGCGCGAGCCCGACCGGAAGCTCGCCGACCCTGACGTCAGCCAGCAGCGCGTGAGCCGGATCGGTGCGCAGCCTGGCCGCCGAGAATGCCAGCGAGCGAGTTGCTGGCACGGGCGTGACCCACACCACCCTGCCGTCGGTTGAGGAGATCACCCGGACCGGATTGCAGCCCGCTGCGACCCTCGACACGACCGATGCTGCCGGATCGGATTCGGCCGTAGGCACGCTGATGACCGTCAGCGTGCCGATCTGGCCGCGAGCGGCTGATGCCTCGCTTGTCGAGTAGAGCCAGCGGCCATCTGGGGAGAACGCCAGACCTACGGGCCCTGGCTCCGCCGGAATTGACCCCACGTAGTCTGCCGCGCTGAAGCCTGCAGACAGGGCACGGCGCAGGTTGAACACCGCTATCGAGGAGCCCTCTTCGAGGGCTGACGAACACGAAGTCACCATCGGGAGATACCGCTACTTCGATGGACCCGGGGAGCAGGGCGCCGACAGGTGCCGTCAGCGTGCCGACTAGCGGATGCTTGCCGCCCTGCTCAAGCTCTTGCACGCTGAGTACATCCGCCCCGTTGCCGTCGTTAGCTACCAGCAGATAGCGGTCACCGGGCGTCAGGGCCTCGCCCAGCAACCCGGCGGCTGCGACGGGAACCTGGCGGATCAATGAGGGGACGGGCGACGCCGCGACCTTGAGCACGCCTATCGTGCGCGGCCCGTCAGCGAGACAAATGCCCAGCGGCCGTCGCCGGTCGTGACCACGCCGAACGGTCCCATCGGCACGGCCGCCATCGATGTCGCGGCCGCGGACACAACTGGTCCCTCCTGCGTGGCGGTCGTGCACCCTGGCAGAACATGGGTAACGAGACCGACCGGGGTGACTGTAAACCTAGCCGCTGTCGACTGCGCTGAGCAGCCCGCGGCGAGCAGGGCCAACGCCGTCAGGATGGCCGCCCTCGCCCGGACCATGCCAGAATCATAGCCTCGCATTATCCCGTAACGCTCAGTAACCGCACCCAGGATCACCCGGAGTTGGCTTCGTTCGCCGGTCAGCTCCAGAGCCTTGCGTTTCCACTCGTTAGGCCTTCCACCTCGTGATCCGTTTAGGCGGAATCACCTCAATTGTCATATCGGAAAGAGGCTCCGCTTCAGCGCGGGGTGAGGACGTCGAACTCGTTGCCCTCCGGGTCGGCCGAGGCACGTCCACGGGACGTCGCCCTGGCCGACGTCGATGTCGGTGGCGCCGAGAGCCCGCAGCCGGGCCACCTCCGCCGCTTGATCGTCACCGGGGTAGGGCCGGAGGTCGAGATGGACGCGGTTCTTCACGGTCTTCACGCCGGGCGTGCGGAGGAACTGCAGATACGGCCCGACACCCTTGGCGGAGCGCAGCACCGCGTGATCGTCGGTCACCTCGTGCAGGGTCCAGTCCATCGCCTCGTCCCAGAACCGGGCCATGGCCCGCGGATCCGCGCAGTCGACCGCCACCGCGGCGATCGGCCCGGTGTCCCGGCAGACCGGCCGAGGCGCCAGCACGCAGAACTCGTTGCCCTCCGGGTCGGCCAGGACGCGTCCACGGGACGTCGCCCTGGCCCACGTCGGCGGGCGTCGCGCCGAGATCCTGCAGGCGCGCGACCAGGTCCGCCTGATGGGCCGCAGAGGTGGTGGCGAGGTCGATGTGCACGCGGTTCTTCACCGTCTTGGGTTCCGGGACGGCAAGGACGTCGATGCAGACGGCGACGGGGTCGGGATAGGCGAAGCCCACGGGTTCGACGTTGGTCACGCCGGGTTCCTCGCTGGAAACACTCCAGCCGAGCGCCTCCGCCCAGAACCGGCCGAGCGCGGAGTCATCCCGAGCATTCATCGCAATCTGAACAAGCCGCAGCGTCATGCTGCCCACCCTATGCTCAGCTGGCTGAATGTAATGAACCGGTCGGAGGGGCCATACACCACTCCCGTGGGCGCGAACTGGTTCTCCTGAGCACTAGCGAGCTAAACCGCACCATCACGCAGATCGGTGGATCTCGCACGACGGCTGCGGACTCAGCCGCAGTCGCCGAGTGCAATCCGGAACGCTGGCTCGCCGAATTCCTTATCCTGCCGACTCGGGGCGGCTGGCAGCTGTGCTGCCTGCGCGGACGGCCGTGCACATATGCTCCAGTTCTGGGATGGCAGGCGGGTGGGAGAATCGCGGGTATGCCGTCGGTTGATGTTGCGGGCCTAGTTGAGGCGCTGGCGGCGCTGGGCTCACTGGCCGTATGGCGTCGTTGCGAGTGTGATGAACGAGGCCCCTGAGGTGCTGCCGATCTCCTGCACGCAGGTGTGGCGGGGCTCGCCCGCAATTCCACGGCGATGCAGACGCGATGATCGGGCTGGTTGACGTCGAAGTCTTGCGGGCGGAGGCCAGCCACGGCATCGCGGTGCTGGCGGAGGCGCTGATCCCCGGGAGAGCCAGGCCGCGTCGCTGATCGCTTATCTGTCCCTGCAGGATCCGCGCCTGCTGGCCAGTGATCCTGGATCTGCTGCGGGATCTTGGGGTAAACCGCGGCACCTAGTACGAGTCCTGGCCATGGCGCGCCGCCACCGCTCGAGTGCTGCATGAGCGGCTGGTGAGCTGATGGGATCGGCTGACGTCCGCCACGGCCCGGCGCGCTCCGGGCCTGCTTGCCGCAAGCCCGTGACCCGGGGCTGCTGCGGCGGGTCGCCGCGGGCCGGTGTGCCTGGCCCGCTGCTATGAGTACTGGATCCCGCGCCGTAGCCTGGGACTTTGACGGTGAGTTCCTGATTCGGCTGGCCCCGGCGGTGACCTGCCAGCTCCGTTTGCCTGGCGGGTTCCTGCGTCCCCTTCCGCTGGGCGAGGGCCAGCCAGCCGATTCCTCACTCCCGCCTGGCAACTTCCCGCTGAACCTGGCATACCGGCCGCCTTCGGCGGACTCGCCCTCGGCTCATCCCCGGGTGCGGCGGACAGCTCCGCTAAGCTGCTGCACCTGCCGGTGATCCCGTGGGGACCGGGATCAGGTCGCGGGTCATCCGCGGGTCCGGCGGAATCGACGTGCACATCGGCTGGCCGGGGACAAGGACGAGCACGTCCAGCGTCTTCTTCTCGTTTGCGGATGGATCAGACCTGGCGCAGGGCGCCGCCGTCGACGGTCCACTCGGCGGCGGTGACCTGGCGCGACAGTGGTGAGACGAGGTAGCGACGACCTGCGCGATGTCGTCGGGCTGGCCCATCTTGCGGGTGAGCAGCGGCCGGATTTGCGTCACCATGCGGGTGATCGCGCTCTCCTTGTCGATGCCCCACAGCTCGGCGGCCTGGTCGCCGAAGCCGCCCGGCCGGTCGTACAGCGGGGTGCGGGTGGGTCCGGGGACCACGACGTTCGAGCGGATGCCCCGCGGGCTGAACTCGGTGGCCAGCGACTGTCGACAGGGCCAGCAGCGCGAGCTTGGCCGCCGCGTAGTCCTGAGATTGCCGACTTCCGGCAGCCGCGCGGAGTCGCTGCCGACGTGGACGAGGCTGCCGCCACCGGTCGTCGAGCATCGCGGGCACGGCGGCGCGGCTCATGCGGCGGGCGGCGTGGAAGTTGAGGTCGAAGGCGGCGAGCCACTGCTCGTCGGTGATGTCGAGAAAGCTGGTGCGGGCCTGCAGCCCGCCTGCGTTGTTGACCAAGGGCGTCGATCCGGCCGTGCCGTTCGAGCACGGTGGCGATCACGCGGTCGGGCGTGGCGGGGTCGGTGAGGTCGGCTTGGACGGCGGTAGCCTGGGCGCCGGGTTCGGTGTCGACCGGATCGCGGTCGACGCCGACGACGACGGCTCCCTCCTCGCTGAGCAGACGGGCGGTGGCCTGCCCGATGCCTGAGGCGGCGCCGGTGACGACGATGACCTGGTCGGTCAGGCGTAGATCCATGGCGTTTTCTCCTTGGGGAGTGAGGTGAGTGGTGCAGGTCTCAGCTGGTCGGCGTCGGGTGCCGGAGATGTCAGGCAGGGGCGCTGGTGGTGTTCGAGGTGAGCAGTGCGGCGCGGTGCAACGCGGCCCAGTCCTCGAGGTGGGTGGGCGTGCTAAGCCGAGCAGGTCTTCGACGGTGGTGGTCGTGTAGATGGTGCGGTCCATGCGGCCGTCGTAGAGCTGCTGGAGCCACTCGAGGGTGCTGGAGCGCGTACGTGGTCTCCATGAACGCAGGCGGCCGCAAGACGCCGTACCCCGATCGCGGCACGGAGGTCGTCGGGGGTGATGATGTCGGCGGCGATGGGCCGTCCAGAGGGCGCTGGTGAGGGCGTCAGCGATGCCTTTGCCGTCGAGAACGTCGGTCGAGAGCCAGTAGCCTGGCCGGCTGTGAGCATCGGGTCCTTCGGCGAGGACCTTGGCCGCAACAGCGGCGAGGTCCTCTCCGGCGATCAAGCCGCACGGCTTGTCGCTAAGCAGGCCACGTGAAACGCCAGTCCCGGAGCGGGAAGGTGGTCAGAGGTTCTCCATGAACATGTGCGGGTGCAGGTGGGTCCACGCGATGCCGCTGCCCTCGTGATGCAGCACTCTACGAGCTCGTGCCACGCGAAGTGGGGTTCAGTGGATCGGCCGTCACCGAAGATTCCCAGGTGCACGAGGTGACCGACAGCGAGCGTCCGCGGCCGCGTCGGTGATCATCTTGGTCTGGTGGGTCATGGCGACCGTGTAGCCGGTCATGACGAAGAGCCGGTCGATGCCGTCCAGGGCGGCGGGGAAGGTGCGGGCGTCGTCGAGGTCGAGGCGGGCTGCGGCGAGGCCCTGGTCACGCTCACTGATCGACGGTGGCCTGGTCGCGTGCGGCGCGGACGACGACAACGTCGGTGGTGGTCGGCTTCGATCTGGGTGGCGACGGCGCCGCCGGTGCGGCCGGTCGATCCGAGCACGCAGGATGCGCGGCGGGTTGGTGTCGGCAATGGGCGATAATGTCCTTTCGGTTCTCATTCATGTGACGTCTCTGCTCGTCCCGTGGTGATGGCAGTGCGGCCACCTCGCCGACTCCGCCGTCGCGCCGGTCCAGATAGAGCGTCGCGATCAGGGCGTCGCCGGTCTGCGGGGCGGTAGCGCTGAGCGGGATCAGGTCTTCCTGGATGCGCGCATCCAGCGTCCGCGCATCGGGCCAGTCGACCTCGACCAGATTGCCTACGCCGGGTCGCGCACGTACATCTGCACCGCTCCGTCGGGCAGCTCGTACATCTTCGAGAAGAACGCGCTTTCGTCGTGGAGCTTGCGCTCACGCGCGGTCCAGTACACGGCCGCGAAGTCGTCGACGTTCAGCGCGACGTGGTGAAACCTCGGCGCCTGCACGCCCGGGCGGACGATGATGTGCAGTTGCTGCGTGCGCCGAGACGCAGCCACTGCACGGGAAGGCAAAGTTCGGGCGTCGGGATGCTGCCCATGCCAGCACCCTCCGCCAGGAAGGAGCGCGTTCGCGTCTGTGGGATCCCTAGCCTAGGCACCCCGGCGTGCGGACCAGGTCCTGAGGGGTGTGCTGGGCGGGGGCCGGTTCTACGATGGCGGGAGATCCGCCCGAGAGAGGGCGCCGTGTGATGCTGTGGGGCCGCAGGCAGCAGTGCACGGCGCTGGACGGGCTGCTCGCGGAGGTGCGGGCGGGGCGCAGCCGGGTCGCTGGTGATACGGGGCGAGGCGGGTATCGGCAAGACCGCGCTGCTGGATTATGCGGCCGAGACGGCACCGGATTTCCAGGTGGCGCGCGCGTGAGGGCGTCGAGTCGGAGATGGAGCTGCCGTTCGCGGCGCTGCATCAGCTGTGCGGCCGGATGCTGAGTCGCGCTGGACCGGCTGCCCGGCCCGCAGCGCGAGGCTTTGGGGGTGGCGTTCGGGCTGCGGTCCGGGCGGCGCGCCGGATCGTTTCCTGGTCGGCCTGGCGGTGCTGGGCTTGTTGTCGGAGGTGGCCGCGGACCGGCCGCTGCTGTGCCTGGTCGATGATGCGCAGTGGCTGGACCAGGCCTCGGCGCAGGCGCTGGCGTTCGTGGCCCGCCGGCTGGACGCCGAATCGGTCGCCCTGCTGTTCGGCACCCGTGATCCCGGCCGGGGGCGGCGACCTGGCTGGGCCTGCCCGGGCTGGTGCTGGAGGGACTGGCCGATGCGGACGCCCGGGCGCTGCTGGCCTCGGTCATCCCGGGCGGCTGGATGAGCGGGTCCGGGACCGGATCATCGCCGAGTCCGGCGGCAACCCGCTGGCCCTGCTCGAGCTGCCCGCGCGGGATGACCGGCGGCAGAGCTGGTAGGCGGGTTCGGGCTGCCGGGCGCGCAGGCCGCTGTCCGGCCGTGATCGAGGACATCTTCCGAGCGGCGGCTGGCGCCGCTCCCGGAGATGACCAGGCTCCTGCTCCTGCTGGCCGCGGCCGAGCCCGCCGGCGACCCGGCGCTGCTGTGGCGGGCGGCCGGGAACCTGGGCATCAGCGCCGGATGCGGCCGCCCCGGCCGAGGCCGACGGGCTGCTTACTGTCGGCGCCCGGGTCACCTTCCGCCATCCGCTGGTCCGCTCTGCGGTCTACCAGGCGGCGTCGGCCGCACGACCGCCGCGCGCGCCCACCGCGCCCTCGCCGAGGCCACCGATCCGGGCACCGATCCCGACCGCCGGGCCTGGCACCGGGCCCAGGCCGCAGCCGGGCCCGACGAGGACATCGCCGCCGAGCTGGAGCGCTCGGCCAGCCGGGCGCAGGCGCGCGGCGGGTCTGGCTGCGGCGGCCGCCTTCCTGGAACGGGCGACCGCGCTGACGCTGGAGCCGGCGCGCCGGGCGGAGCGGGCGCTGGCCGCGGCGCAGGCTAAGTCTCAGGCTGGCGCGTTCGATGCGGCGCTGGGACTGCTGGCCACCGCGGAGTCGGGACCGCTGGACGAGCTCCAGCGCGCCCGGGCGGACCTGCTGCGCGGCCAGATCGCGTTCGCGTCCAGCCGCGGCAGCGACGCGCCGCCGCTGCTGCTGAAGGCGGCCCGGCAGTTCGAGCCGCTCGACGTGCGGCTGGCGCGCGAGACCTACCTGGAGGCGCTGTCCGCGGCGCTGTTCGTCGACCGCCTGGCCCTGGCGGCGGTGTGCGGGAGGTGGCCGCAGGCCGCGCGTGCCGCGTCCCCGCCGCCGCGGCCTGCGCGCGCGCCCGATCTGCTGCTGGATGGCCTGGCGCTGGTGATCACGGAGGGCTACCCGGCGGCGGTGCCGATGCTCAAGCAGGCGGTGAGCGCCTTCCGCAGCGCGGATGTCTCCAGGGAGGAGGAGCTGCGCTGGCTCTGGCTAGGCTTGCCACGCGCGCCGGGCTGTTGTGGGACTACGGGAGCTGGGACGCTGCTGTCCGCCCGCCGGGTCGAGCTCGCCCGTGATGCCGGCGCGCTCGCCGCGCTGCCCATCGCCTTCAACACCCGCGTGGCGGGTGCACCTGTTCGCCGGGGAGTTCGCTGTGGCCGCCTCGCTGGTCGCGGAGGTGGAGTCGGTAACCGAGGCGACGGGCAGCAGCATCGCGCCGTACGCGGCCCTTGGGCTTGCCGCCTTGCGGGGCCGGGAAGCCGAGGCCTTCGAGCTGATCGAGGCCGCCACGAAAGACGCGGAGCGCCGGGGCGAGGGCAGGGGCTGAGCTTCGTTCAGTGGGCGACCGCGGTGCTGTGCAACGGCCTCGGCCGCTATGAGGAGGCGCTGGCCGCGGCGCAGCAGGCAAGTGAGGACTCGCCCGCGGATCTGTTCGCCAACTGGGCGGTAGCCGAGCTCATCGAGGCGGCGACCGCGCAGCGGGATGCCGAGCGCGCGGCTGACGCCCTCGAGCGGCTCTCGGCGACCGCCCGCGCCAGCGGGACCGACTGGGCGCTCGGCGTCGAGGCCCGCTCGCGGGCACTGGTGCAGCGACGGGCGAGACCGCCGAGACCCTCTACCGCGAGGCGATCGACCGGCTCGGCCGCACTCGCCTGCGCGTGGAACTCGGGCGCGCCCATCTGCTCTACGGCGAGTGGCTGCGCCGCGAGAACCGGCGCATCGACGCCCGCGAGCAACTGCGCACCGCGCACGAGATGTTCGCCGCGATGGGCGCCGACGGGTTCGCGGAACGCAGCCGCGCGCGAGCTGCTGTGCCACCGGCGAGCGAGTCCGCAAACGCACCACCGAGGCCCCCGCCCAGCTCACCGCCCGGGAGACCCAGATCGCCCGGCTGGCCGGCGACGGCCTGTCCAACCCCGAGATCGCCGCCCAGCTGTTCATGAGCCGGCGCACCGTCGAATACCACCTGCACAAGGTCTTCACCAAGCTCGACATCAGCTCCCGCAACCAGCTCCATGGCGTGCTGGCCAGCCGCAGAAACGAAGGGACTGGGGCAAATCTCCCAGCCCGGATTCAGGCGTGCGCGTGACGCCGGAAGGGACACCTGCCGACACCGCCTTCCGCAGCGAACACCAAGTCGCACGCTGACTTCGTTCGCGAGCGCGGTCCTCGACTGGTCCTTAGCTATACGTGGCAGGCTCGGGCTCACGGGGAGCAGGTGGGCCAGCGCGGTGGCGACCAGCGCAGCGCCAGCGGCGGCGGGTTGCCCATGCCGTCACTGTCCACCTGGGGCGGGCGGGTTCGCGTCTGTAGGACTCCTGGCCAGCATCCGGGCTTCCGGGCGTGGTTCGCCCGGGGGTGTGGCTGCGCCGGGGAGCCGGTTCTGCGATGACGGGGGAGCCGCCGAGAGGGGGCCGGGTGACGCCGCCAGGGGCCGCGGGCAGCAGTGCGGGACCCTGGACGGGCTGCTCGTGAGACGTGCGGGCGGACGCAGCCGGGTCCTGGTGGTGCGGGGCGAGCCGGGCATCGGCAAGAACGGCGCTGCTGGACTCGACAATCCAGTCTGGCATCGGGGTTCCGGGTTGACTTCACTCTCTCTTCGCGAGCTTCTGTGCCTGTATAGATCTTGCTCTGCGATGCTCCGTAGAAGACGACCTAAGCTCAACACCTCTTTTTCGGCTTCTGGAAGCGGATAGAGCTTTGCGTCTCTATATGCTGATTTGATTCGCTGCGCCGTCTGTGCGCCGAGCGAGGAGTTGCCGAATGCGAAGTTCTTCTTCGTCGCCTGCCGGTTCGGGCGACTTTCGGCGCAACTTTTGCCGTTTCGCGCAGTACCGTCAGCGAAGGCGCGTATGAGAAGATCTCTCTTCGAGCAGATAGCGCTTATTGCTCGACAGCAGAGCGCTGACGACGGGTTCCCAAAGAGCGCCGTCAGGAACTATTACCAGTTTAGTTATTCCTTTCAGTTGCGCTTCCGCAGCCGATCAGAATTTTGTAGAGCTCACTCTCAGCAGATTGGCGAATCCCAGATCGCGGCTTGCGAGTTGATTGCGGCTTTTCTGCCGTCGCACCGAATCTTCGGCGGCGATCTCCCAGTTCATAGACCTTCAACTCGACCGCCGATTGAAGCGAATCATTCTTGGTCAAGCGCGAGCAGATGGAATCTTTTCATCGAAGCAGCGACATATTCAAGCAGAGCGGTGCTTCGCATCAGGAGCAAATCCGACGCCTCTTCAATCGCGAAAGGCGGCGCTTCGCCGCGCAGCGATTTGAGTTCAGGATGGGCGGCATAGAGACTCGTTTGAAACGCTTCATTGTCGGAGTCGGGCTTTCTTCAATCGGGATTTCAGATCGGCAAGACGATTTTGATCCGGATTTGAGGGTTCTCGCGCATCAGTTGAGTATTGAGCGAGATTATCGCGGCAAGTCTGTTCTCGCGTTCCCGCTCCTGTTCAGTCATCGCTTTGGTAATATTCGCTCTGCCTGGGTGGGCAGCGCGTCGGAAGCGCGCGCGCTTTGGCTCATTCCGCATAAGCGGGCGCATCGCCGTATCTTTTTTCGTGCGATCATCAGTTCGACTATTTGACGATAAGGCTCGACTTTGTTTTCAAAGAACCGTTGTTGCTCTCTTGTTCGCCGCCTGCGATGCGATTGCGCAAGCGCTTCAGCGGCTTCAATTGACTGCTCAAAGCGTTGCTCGCGCGATCGAGTTCATTAAGCGCGATATGCTTTGCCGACCGCGCACCGCGCTTGCCAAAGGATGTTTCTGATCGTCCTGTCGTTCGGCCTGCTCGGCTGCTCGTTCGGCCAATTCCGCCGCCTCTTTGCCGTCGCCGCAATAGAGCGATCCTTGACGCGATGACCGTCTTTGCGCGATTCTGTATCCGTCGCTATCTCTTCGCCAGCGCGAGGAAGCTCTTTCGATAATACCCCATCATGGTGTAATTCTTTGCAATTCGTGTACGTATCCGATATCGGCAGAGCGTCTTCAATGCTCTGCTTGTATCCGGTCGATTCGCTCACGGCAAGACTCTTTTAAAATTATCTAGCGCGCGTTCGTAATCGCCTTTCAGAGCGTATGCATTTTCCCGTCTCCGAAACATGTCGGCGGTGAGATTCTTATACCCAACGCCTTCATTCAACTTCAGGCTTTTTGAAAGTACTCCAGCGAGATCGAGATTGCGTTGGGGCGATAGATTCTTCGATGTTTGCGGCGAGCGCGATGCTGGTTTTATTTCCTAACTGCTCTTTCAAAAGTAAGAGATCGTTCCGTGAATTGCAGAGCGAGACCGTAATCGCCTTTCAAACGATATGTGTTTCCGATGTTGTGAAGAGACAGAGCGATATAATTAAGGGTTCAGCAGTTCTTCAAATAACTTCAGGCCCTTCATCAGATGCTCCCAACGCAGACTCATAATTGCCCTGAGCCACGAGCACATTGCCGATAGCGTCAGGCGAATAGCCGACAAGCCGCTAAAACCAATGGTTTCTGCAATCGACAAGGATTTTGGAGGGCTCTCAATCGCGAGAGTGTAGTTGCCTTGAAAGTAGTATGCGCTCCCTATGTTCCGAAAGCATATCCACCGCTTTCTCTTTATCTCCCATATCCTCAAGAAACAATGAGAGCTTTCGAAAATATTCGGCGCCTGCGCATAATCGCCCTTCTTTTCATAGATCGCGCCTGCGTTAGCACGCCAACGCCGAAACCCATTTGTTGCCGCTCTCTTCAGCCAGCGCCAGCCCCTTCAGAAAATTCCTCTTTAGCGGCTTCAAAATCTTGTTGGTAATAGTAAACGCTCCCAATGCCGCAAACGGCTGGCTGAAGCTCTTATCTTTATCCTGTTCTGAAACCGTCTGCATAATTCGAAAGACCCTTCAGCGCATTTGCAAAATCGAGCTGCTCCATGCGCTTGTTGCCTTCTTCGGCGAAAGCGTTATAAAAACTCTTGTTATTAAATCGCGTTTGCGGCCAATATAACTTCACGCTCTTGATCGGTCTTAGCTTCCAATCAATGCGTTTACAGAGTTTCTCTTCGGCGGAAGGTTGCGGCTGGACTGGCTTTTCTTGTGCAAAGGCGAAAGAAGGAAGGAGCCGAAAATGATCGAGCGGCAATAGGCTTTTATCTGCAGCATCAGCGATCGTCCTAAAATTCATTTTATTGATTAAATTGCAAAAGGATTTTTACTTCTCATGATAAGAAGTCGGGAAAGAGCCCGGAGATGTACTGTCCGGGAAAAATGAACGCGGGTGCGGATTGCGGATTGCGAATTGCGGATTACGGATTGCGGATTGCGGATTGCGGATTGCGGATTGTTCAATTGCGGGAAGTACAGATTAAACATAACCGCCGCATAACCTAATATTGCCGATAAGGGCAATGGTATCAGCCTGCTGCGAAGCGCAAAGCCGCAAGGCTTGCGCGCAGCGGCGAGGCATTATTATTGCGCGCGGCAGGTGCCAGATAATCGCATAAATCCGGCGCACCTGCCGGCGCTGATATGTTTTACGCACCTCCGGTGGTTACGCGCAGCGCTCCGCGCTAAGCGCTCACCACCGACTAATTTCATTGCTCCGCTGGAGCAATATTTGGTTATGCGGCGTGTGCGTTTTATCCGCAATCCGCAATCACGCGATCGCAATTCGCACTTCCGCACCTCCGCACTTCAGCACTTCCGCGCTAAGCGTTTCTCCTCCAGTTCAAGCCGTCGTTCATAGAGTTTGTCGGTTTCAGTTTCAACGCTTCCAGGTTGCTCGGCGGCGGCTGCCATCAGTTTATGATCGATAGCAATACGGCA